>Ga0070697_100000160_pt1 | contig 54910 bp, 43 predicted proteins | sample KBSK1501metaG_FD_65475 | JGI IMG/M metagenome (GOLD analysis project Ga0070697, IMG submission 65475) | Corn, switchgrass and miscanthus rhizosphere microbial communities from Kellogg Biological Station, Michigan, USA - KBS K1-50-1 metaG | ecosystem: Host-associated > Plants > Roots >... | reverse complement strand
GTAGTTCCTCCAAACTTAGAACGAACAGAACGGGTAATGTTGCATCTCAGTCAATCTGGTTGGAATTAGTAGCTCCGGAGCTCTGTTCGCGCATCCAGCGCTCGGAAACCGCGCGGCCCTTCGCGAGGTCGTCGACCACCAGGATCAGTTGGTGATCGTGATCGCTGTAGAGCACTTCAATGTTCACGTTTGCCTCGGCCATACGTCGGGTAATCTTTCCGAGTTGACCTGGTTGAGTCTGATTCAATCGCTGTACGAGCACCTCGCGCTCCCCCAACACACTGATGCTGGCTGCCTCCAGTGCGTTGCGGGCGGCTGCTCCATCCTCGAAAAGAAAATGCGCTACGCCCTCGCCGTTTACAACAAACGCGCCGCCACCCTCAATGCTAACGCCGGCGCGTCCCAGCGCGTCACCCATCTCAGCCAGCGCGCCTGGTCGGTTGTCCAACTTGATTGTCAGATCCTTCATTGCCGAGTCTCCGGTTTGTTTTGGAGTGCGGTGACCTGTCACCGCTTTCGTCCGTCGCGACCTGTCGCGGCGCTGCTGGCGACGGGTCGCCAGCGACCAAAGCGCCGACAGGTCGGCGCACTCCAAAATCACTTTTCATAAACATAGTAGACGACGCCCGCGGAATCATCAGTCAGTAGAAAACCGTCAACGCCAAAACTTAAGACGTCTACGGGCCGCCCGTTTATCTTACCCGCTGCCAGAAAACCATTGATGAAGTCTTCCGGTCGATCAGCCGGCCTGCGATTTTCCCTAAGACACACTACGCGGTAGCCGCGATTAAGACCCTTCTTCGTTGAGCCGTGCAGCGCGACAAGAAAAGAATCTCTCAATGGGCCCCCATAACCCGACTTGGGTACCGGGCCCATATCAAGTGAATCGAAAAACTCAAAACCCAATGGCGAGCTGTGGGCGTCGAACGCCGCGAACGCAACGGGCACTTCGCGGCAGTTCTTCTTCTTGCCACCGAGGTTGAATTTTGGATCCGGAAGACGCGTGACTCCCGACTGAAAACAATAGGGCCAGCCGTAATTCATTCCGTCTTTGACGGCATACATCGTATCCGCGGGTTTATGATCGCCAAGATGATCCGACCCCATGTTAGTCGCATAGAGACGGTCTCTGATCCACCGCAAGCCGACCGCATTGCGCAGACCCCGCGCAAAGTGCCTTAGGTTCTTGCCGTCGGGATCCATCTCCAAAACACTGGCGCGAACTTCTTCCTTCTCTTCGCAGGCATTGCAACTGCTGCCGACGGAGACATAGATTTTTCCGTTACCGCCAATGGCGATAGTGCGTGTCAAATGCCAGCCGCCGTATTTATAACTCAAGCCGTAATCCGGAAACGTGGTGAGCACCTCAGGCCTGGCGCTCGGAGTGTTTTCGCCGGCGACGTACTTGTAACGTAGCAAACGATCCGTTAGCGCCAAATAAAACCAGTCGACGCCTTGCGAATCCCGGTAGAAGGCAATGCTGTTGGGGTTGCGTAAACCCTGCAGATATGGCGTAACTTTTTTGAAACTCGCACTGGCCGGATTGAATTCGTCGAGTATGTAGACAACGCCTTTCGTGTTGTCAGTGAGGTTGTACATGTCGGTCACGAAGATTCGCCCATCAGGACTCCTGGCCATAAAGCGCACTCGCTTCAATCCCTGCGCCGCTACGCTGATCCCAAATTCTTCCGGAAGGTTTAAGTCGAACGCTTTACCGTTAGCCAGCGAGATTCGATGGGGCACGAGCTTCAACCCGTGCGCTTTTGTCTGAGCGGCTACATGGGTGTATGGATTGACTGCAAGCCACAACAGTGCGACTAACATGATGGTGATTGGAATGGTTCTTCTCGTCATGATTCAAAGAACTTCGCCTGCCAAGCCGCGTCTAAATTGGAATGTGAAACTCAAAGCCAGCCCGATGCTTTTAGTAGTTGAACGATGATTGCAACCGTGTTTATGAGCGTGGCAAGTGCGATGATGGATGTCCAACGATTGTATGCGGTGGTGCTTCTTTCCTGACTCCGCCAAAACATCTCTTTGCGATAGTTGGCCGGAGTCCATTGTGCGCTTTTGATGCTGTTGCGATAGGCCTGGAGTAGCTCATCGTCAGTAAAATCAATCAGCGACTTCTTTTGAGTGTCACTCATTTTTAGTACCTCTCACCTTGGAATTGAGTTTTCAGTATAACCAACATAGCGAAACTTAGAGGCATGGGATTCGCGTTTCTTAAAAGTCGCCGCCAGAGTAGCGGCAAAATGTAGCAGTTACGTACGAACTGTTATCGGTGTTTGTTTTCCAAGCATACAAGTAGGGGTTAACTAACGAAGGAGGTCATTATGCCGAGAGGAGACAAGGGCAAATACACAGACAAACAGAAACGGAAGGCTGAGCACATAGAAGAAGGCTACAAGGAACGCGGCGTCTCAGAGGATGAGGCTGAGCGGCGAGCCTGGGCGACAGTCAACGCCATGCATCATGGAGGCGAGAAGCCGGGTGGTGGCGGGTATGGCAAACCCGAAAACAAAGAACCGGCCAGGAAGGGCGGCCGCAAAGGTGGTAGCCACTGACGGCTCTCAGATTCAGCAAGACGGAAGACTCAAGCAAACGATTCTGCTTGAGTCTTTCTTTTTTGATGACCACTATTATTCTGCGCAAGGCTCGCGAAAGACTGAGTCCGTGTAACGGACGACCGACAGTAGCCCAGCAGTTTACTGTTGGGGAAATGAGATGAAGATTACCATTGAGTCCGTGAAGCGGACGGCTGAGTCTCAACAGCTTTCAGTCGTCCGCTCACAGACTCCAGACGCTGAATTGCATCTGATCCCAGCAGTGAACTGCTGGGCTAATGTCATTCGTCCGCTACGCGGACTGACCTGTCTTTACGATTTTTTCATTGGCCTGAACTGGGGTATGTGGCGCCCTGCGGCTGAATCATCGATCAACTTGTCCAATCGCTTGAGTCTGGTCTCTTCCTGTTTGGCGCTCACCACCCACCAGTTGACAGCTTTCCGATATGAAGGGGGTTGAGCTTGAAAAAACTTCCAGGCCGCCACGTTCTTCTTTAGCTTTTTCGCATATTGGGCCGGCAGCTCCGGACTTCGTTGTTCGTAGGAATAGATGCCGGATCTCTTTTCCTGGCGTGCCGCAAATGCCTTGAGGCCCGCCTCGTCCATCAGTCCCTGCTCGATAAGTTCCGGAACGCGCTTGAGGTTGACGGCGCTCCAGGTGCTCCGTAGCTTGCGTGGAGTAAAACGAATCTTATAGCTGACCTCATCGATATTTTTCCTAATCCCGTCAATCCATCCGAAGCACAGCGCCTCGTCGACAGACTGAGGCCAGGTGATGCTCGCCTTGCCGGAGTCTTTCTTGTAGAAGCCAACCCAAAGCTCTGTCTCTGAGGCGTGATGAGCCGCAAGCCACTTCCGAAAATCAGACGGAGTTTTGAAGAATCTAGGTTTCAAGGAGTGACCATGAACAACCGCCAAGTCGCCAGGGTCGCCAAGGAAGGCAATGGCAAGAGGCCGACGGGGTTGATATTAACCACCTGCCGAACTGGTTTGTGATTTTCTCTTGGCGAACTTCGCGCCTTGGCGGTTAATTCCGTCTAGAAGTTGACACCGAAGGCCGCGAGCAGCGCCAGCGCCACCGCTAGAATTGCCTCGCCGACGATAAGCCCAGACGCCAGCGGAATTCGAAAAGCATCCTCAGAACTCGGTGAAGTTTTCGCCCAGAACAACTGCGCCACGCCACCCAGAATAAAAGTTATCAGCACTGATGCATTGATCAACATGCCGATACCAATCGCTGCCGGTGATGGGACATTCTCGCCAAACTTCTCCGCCAACAAGGTTAGGAGAATGCCCACCACAATACCAATCACCAAACCGACCAGGCAGCCAGGCGGCAACGCGCTGAGTCCCTTGGTAAGCAGTTCGGCGAAGCCCGCCCACTTAACGCTAATCGGAGAAGACAGGCCGGCAGGGCCAATGCCAAATTTATCGCGCAAGATTGGATAGACCAGGGCGGTTGCCAGAGAACCGACGGGCGCGGCGATCAGCTGTGCGATAGTCAGGCTGCGAGGGTTCGAGCGGATTAACTGTCCGGCCTTGAAGTCCTGCATTAATGCTTCAGAAGTTACCGCGATAGTTCCGGTGAGTCCACTTGACGACATGTTAACCGGCAGGTTGCCGGGTGCTATGAAAGCAAAGATGGCCTGCATCATGTTTGAGAGCGCGCTGATCGGGCCCCAGTTTGTTTCGCCTAACACGCGCAGGCCCACGAGCATCAGTGGCAGCGACAGTAGAATTGCAATCAATGAAAGCCACAGGGGAATTCCCATGCTGAAGTATTGGACAAGACAGATTATCCCGGTCATGACGATTGACCCGATGACTACCCACTGCATGGGAAATTCACGCGGGCTGTCCTCGGTACCGATTTTGCTGCCTCTCAAACCCTGAAAAGACTTAACGATCAGATTCCATTTCAGCGCTAATGAAGTCAGCCCGCCGGCGACCATCAATCCCGTTGCGGGCCACATGACCCAGAGCAAAGTCTTAGGATACGTAAGTTCCGGAATCATGCCGTGTGACAGAAGAAATCGTGGCAGCAGAAACCAACTGATGAATGTCCCAATCGCCATTGAGAAACAGATGCGAAATCCAACCAGCAGTCCTGACCCGAAAGACAACAGACTCCAGTTGATGCCGATTCTCATGTCCTGCATGCCGGGCACCAGCCACGTATCCGGAAACAGTTTTAGGAAACTGGTAAGAACCATAAGCGCGCCGGAGCTGAGCGCGCCGAGGCCGAGTGCTTTCAGCGAACCGGCGTTAGTGCCTTTTTCACGGCCTTCGTGCAAAACGACGATCGTCTCGCCCGCAGCCAGCCCGTCCGCGTAAGTCAGATTCTCTTCGTCGATGTAGTGGCGGCGCATCGGGACGGCCAGGAGGATACCGAGGAGGCTGGCACTGCAAAGCCAGAAAAAGATTTGCGCGGTACCGAGGTGAATCGGTGGATTGAGAACGCCCTTGGTGTTGAGCATGTCAAAAGCCGCCAGCAGTACACACATGAAGGCAGTTTGTCCCGCGCTCGTGCCCATCGTCTGCACGATGTTGTTCTCGCGCGCATTGGTGTCGGCAAAGCTCGGCAGGAACATTCGCATCAGAAAGACGAGGGGCACGAGGGACATGAATCCAAGAAAGGCCGACACGACGGAGAGGTTTGGTCCAAAGCCGAGCTTCAGGACGCAGTAGGGATAGGCACTGCCGATTATCACGGCGACAATCAGTCCAATAATTATGGAACGAGCGCTCAGTTCCGGTCCGGATCCTGCAGTGGTGGCTTTCGTCATCGGGTGCTCCTATTTTGGAGTGCGCTGACCTGTCAGCGCTTTAGTCGGCTGCGACCTGTCGCAGCCCTGTTTGAACTCGCTCATCGTGAAAAACGCGGCGTCGAGCCGCCGCTGAGAAAAGCGGCGACAGGTCGCCGCACTCCAAAGTTCCGCCCCTATGGCCCAGGCTTCACATCCGGTTTGCCCTGCTGATTTTTAGGCCGCTCCGGTGTTTCAACGATTCGCTTACCGGTCGTCCGATCGAAAACGGCATTACGAAGAAACTGTTCTGTTGTCCATGGCGGCGGATCACCACCCAGGTATTTGTTGAACCACTCGACGTGCGCCGTGTAGTAAAGCGCCATCTCGTACCAACTCGGCCAGTGCCCGGCGTTTGAGTAAATAATCAGTCTGGAAGGCACCTTCATTTCCTGGAGGTCAGTGAAGAAGTGCAACGATTGTGTGTAAGGCACGCGGTAATCGCGCTCGCCGGAAATCACCAACGTCGGTGTCTTGAAGTTCTTAACTGAGTTTGACGGCGACCACTTTTCATACTGCGCCGAATCCCAGGGACGGCCCTTCAAGTCCCATTCAGGGAACCAAAGCTCTTCAGTCGCGCCGTGAAACGAACGCATATCATAGAGACCCATCATCGAGCAGATTGCCTTGAACCGATCCGTGTGTCCTTCAAACCACATCATCATGTAGCCGCCATACGACCAACCCATAGCGCCCATCCGCGTAGAGTCGACGTAAGAAAGCTTCTCGAGCGAGTCGGTCACCTTCATCAAGTCGTCGTAGACCCGACCACCCCAATCGCCCGAAATCTGCGCCGTGTATTCCTGTCCGAAACCGGTTGAGCCATGCGGGTTTGGAAACGCTACGACGTACCCTGCGCCCGGATAAACCTGCCAGTCGCCGCGAAATGCATCTGCCCAGTTAGACTGTGGACCGCCATGAACATTCAGGATCAGCGGATACTTTTTTGCGGGATCAAAGTTGTGAGGCTTGACGATAAAGACCTGCACACGTTGGCCGCTCGCGCCCGTTACCCATATAGATTCAGCCGGACGGATGTCGACTTCGTTCATCAGAGCCTCATTGAAATGCGAGAGCTTCACCGGCGTTGCGGCTTTACCATTAACAACTTCCGCACTGTAAATTTCAGAGGGCTCGCCAACAGCACGCTTGATGTAGAACAACCGGCGCTGGCTTGAGTCAAAGTCCGATGCATCGATCGTCTTGTCGGCCAAAACTTGTGTTATTGCTTTAGAGTTAAGATCGAGACGAAAGATCGGGTTCTGTCCTTCGACGGGTCCGGCGAAATAAATCGCCGCGGAATCCCTCGACCAACGGAATTCATCAACCCAATTGTCGAACGCTTCGGTCACGACTGTTATTTGGCGAGTCGCGCGATCCCAGAGCGCGATGCGAAACCGATCCGACTCGTAACCCGGCTGCTTTTGCATGCGATAGCAGATGTACTTGCCGTCAGGCGAATATTTCGGACTGCCATCGTACGCGGGATTGGCTGCGGTGATGTTGCGCGGCTCCGCCTCTTTATCTTCAAGCGAAATGATCCAAAGGTCGTTGTTTGTGGATACTGCCGGAACGGCATCGTGATTTGAGACATAGACCAACTCTTTGCTGTCGGGCGAGAAGTCGTATTGCAGAGGTCCGCCGAGTTGAAAGGTTGGCGCGTCGTAATTGCCCGGCGTTAGGTCTCTCGTGGCGCCGGTCGCAGCGTTAGCAATGAAAGTGTGGGTGCGCGTGCCGTCTTTCCAGCTTGTCCAGTGGCGATAAAGAAGATCGTCTGCCATGTGCGCCTTAAGGGGTCCCTCACTCCAACGCGTCGCAATCTTCTTATTGCAAGCATCGTCTCCCTTGCATTCCGGATAAACATCGGACGAGAACGCGATCCACTTGCCGTCAGGCGACCATAACGGATCGTAAACACCGGTTGAGAGATTAGTGAGCTTTCTCCAGGGACTCCTGCTACTGGCAACAGGAGAAGGATTAGAGGACATCAGGTAGAGGTTGTCGCTGCCGTCCTTCGAACTAACGAAAAGTATCTGCTTGCCATCCGGCGAGAATGATGGCGACGATTCGCTCGTTTCACCAGCCGTTAACTGGCGCAGGTTTTTCCCGTCAATGTGCATCGTCCAGATGTGAGTGGTTTTTTTCGCGCGCCCAAGGTCGGAGATTGCTACGGCGAAAACGACAGTCTTACCGTCTGGAGAAACGTGCAGGTCGGATATGTTTTTTACGCGATAGAGATCTTCAATCGTGAAGGCACGCTTCTGCGCGTGCACGGAAATGAAAGAGAGCAGCAAGAGCATGGAAAACAAGCAGGCGCGACGGATCATTCGGTAGACTCCTTTGGCGTAATCCTGGCAGTCATAGCGACCAAGTTTCGCATCAGCTGGTTTGTCGATGGGCTCGTATTCTATTACGAAACAGGAAAAGGGCAATTATGAATCGCATCAGGTGCAGGTCAGGTGCAAGTCAGTGAGTAAGAGCGGGGGCAAGCCCGCCTTCCCAACCGCGAGACTTCTTCACGGGCTCGCCAAATCCCATCTCGAACGCCTTTCAACCAAGATTAGAACTCAACTTGAATCAGCTCGAGGTCCGGAAGGCGGGCTTGCCCCCGCTCCTACTCAGTAAATTGCACCTGGCCCGCAGGTTCAGCAGCAGCTTCTTCTTCAGACAATAAATCTAGTAAGGCCGGCCGGGCGCCGTCTGCATATTGGAGTTTGTAGAGTTTCCAGTAGAGTCCGTGCTGCGCCAGCAATTCCTGATGGGTACCGCGCTCCCTTATCTCGCCATGATGCAGCACGATGATCTGATCGGCGCGTTGAATTGTTGATAGACGGTGGGCGACCACGATGGAAGTACGATCACGCATCACCCGTTCGATAGCCTGCTGAATCAGCTGCTCTGTTTCTGTGTCGATCGAGCTGGTCGCCTCATCCAGGATCAGTATTGCCGGATCAAACGCCAAGGCGCGAGCAAAAGATATTAACTGCTTCTGCCCAACTGAGAGTCCCGCTCCGCGCTCTTTGACTTCAGCCTGATAGCCCCCGTGCAGGCGTTTTATGAAAGGCTCAGCGCTCACCTCTTGCGCGGCCCACTTAACACGGTCTTCAGTAATATCCTGCCGGCCCAATCGGATATTGCCTTCCACTGTTCCGCTGAAAAGAAATATTTCCTGTAGCACGACAGCAAAGTTTTCCCGGAGCGATTGCAGGTCCCACTCGCGCACGTCGACGCCATCCAGCAGAATTCGGCCGCGCTGCACGTCGTAGAAACGCATCAACAGATTTGTGATCGTCGACTTACCAGATCCGGTGTGTCCGACAAGCGCAATGGACTGACCCGGATCGACTTTGAAAGAAACGTCCTTGAGAATCCAATCCTCGTCCTTGTAAGCAAACGAAACGTTTTCAAATTCGATGCGGCCTTCAGCGCGCCCGGTCTTTCTGGGTCGAGTGGGTGAAGTGATCGCGATTGGAAGGTCGAGCGTCTTGAAGATGCGATGCGAGGCGACCACCGCCGCCTGAAGCACGTTGTACTTATCAGAAATGTCGCGAATCGGCTGGAAGAGAAAACTGGAATACTGGATGAAGGCAACCAGCGCGCCCAGCGTAAGCACCGTGTGCCCGGGCGTGTTTTGCATCACGCGATAGCCGCCATACCAGATGATCAGCGCAATGCCGAGGGCGCCGATCAGATCAACCAGGGGAAAGAAGACGGCATAGTAAAAAATAGTATCGATGTTTGCTTTGCGATAGTCCGCATTGATCTCGCGAAACTTTGTAACTGACTTGGTTTCGGCGTTGAAAATCTGAACGGTTTGCGCGCCTGCGAAATGTTCCTGAAGAAAGGCGTTGATGCGAGCGATGCGCGTTCGCACCAGGTCGTAGCCTTTGCGCGCGCCTTTGCGGAACCACGTGGTAGCGGCCCACAGCAACGGCACGGTTAACAGCGTGACGAAAGTAAGACGCACGTCCATCCACAGCATGACGCCGATGATTGCGAAGATCATCACTACGTCGCCGAGCAGGTCAGTGATTCCGGCAGTGAAGAGTTCGTTAAGCGAGTCTACATCGCTGGTCAGCCGCGTCATGATTCGACCGACCGGATTGCGATCGTAGTAAGCGACTTCCTGATGCTGCAGCTTGTCGTACAGCTCGCGGCGCATATCAAACATCACATACTGTCCCACGGTATTGAGCAACAGCGCCTGGAAATAAGAAAACACCAATCGTAGGAGTTGCACGCCAACGTATAGCCCAACCAACAACTCCAGACCCGAAGACTTGCGCGGCAGGATGTACCAGTCAATCGCGTACTCGGTAAACTTCGGCTGCAGAATTCCGAGCAGGTTTAGCGCGAAGGTGAGGAAAAGGGCAGGGAAGAGCAGCCGCAGGTAAGGGCGCAGATAGCGCAACAGCCGCCGGGCCACCTGGAAGTCGTAAGTTTTCCCGATCCCTTCTTCTTCGTGAAACTGTTTTACCGCCGTGGACATTGATTATTTATTTCCAGAGGTCTGTGCTTTTGTAGCTGGCGGCCTCTAACTGGCTGCGCCGCGGAAAATGAAGAAGATCGCCGGCTGCCGCGAGGATAAAGAGCAGGTAATATTCGCGATTGCCGAAAACAAAACGTTCGAGCACCCCGAGCAACGCGCTGACCTCGCAAAGCGCAAGGGCCACGATCATCGCCTTCTGCACCATGCCAACATCCTGTTTCTCAATTGAACGCTCTAACAACTTTCGCTTCACCACAAAAGAAACTAGTACGAGCACTGCTCCCAGGGCCGTGATGCCGACAATTAGAAGTGAGTTCGTTGGATTTTCCGCGTTTGCGATCGGCGGCGCGGCAATCCGCACGAAGATGAAGTACATGACAACGCTCATCAACAACGCGAACCACAGGATGAGCATCGTCTGGTATCGTTTGTTCAGATCAACTTCCATAAGCTTCTCTCCTGATAAATGGCGACTAAGTAAGTGCCAGTTCTTCTTCGAGCAACTGTCGCTCATGAAGGGCCGAGTACTCTCCGCCGAGAGCGAGCAACTCGTCGTGCGTTCCCTGCTCAATAATGCGTCCTTCGTCGAGCACGCAGATCGTGTCGGCGTCGCGGACAGTAGAGATGCGATGCGAAACAATCAAACTCGTGCGACCCCGCATCACGCCGCGTAGTTGTCCCAGAATTTTTTCTTCCGTATAGGTGTCGACGGAGGACAAAGCATCATCAAGGATCAGAATTCTCGGCTCACGGAGAATTGCTCGAGCGATTGCCGTTCGTTGTTTTTGACCACCCGAAAGCGTGAGGCCCCGTTCGCCGACCAGTGTTTCAAAGCCGTCCGGAAAGCCCTCAACATCTTCGGTTAGTCCGGCAACTTCGGCAGCGGTTTCGATTTTGGATCGTTCGGCCTTTTCGACACCGAAAGCAATATTCTCGGCAAGTGTGTCGCTGAAGAGAAAAGTCTCCTGTGGAATGTAGCCAATGCTCGAACGTAATTGTGTGAGCGGATAGTTGCGAACCGAAACACTGTCAACAAACACCGTGTCTTCAGGCGCTTCAACAATGCGCGAAATGAGACTAATAAGAGTTGACTTGCCGCTACCGGTGCGTCCCACGAAAGCCACCGTCCGACCCGCAGCTATGGTCAGGTTAATGTCGCGTAGTACCGGTTCATCGTTCGGATGGTAACGAAAGGTGAGCCTGCGAAATTCAATTTCACCTTTAATCGGCGGCTGTGTTTTTACAGCGTCGGAATCTGCAATCGAAGGCTTGACGGCAAATATGGTATTCATCCGCCGCAGGCTGGCGGTGCCGCGCTGATAGAGATTGACTACATAACCGAGCGCGATCAGCGGCCAGATCAAACGGAAGAGATACATATTGAAAACGGTAAACTGCCCCACCGTAATCTCTCCACGAATCGCTGCCGGTACACCGGCCCAGATGATCAGCACGAAGCCCATGCCGACTAGAAACTGCATGAGCGGGCGCATTAATGCATCGATTCTTACCAGCGCCAGGTTCTTTTCCGCGTACTGCCGATTCAGTTCGTTGAAGGCGGCTATCTCAGCGCCTTCCTGAGCATAGGCCCGCACGACGCGTACGCCGGTAAAGTTTTCCTGAGCGCGCGCGGTGATTTGCGCGAAGAATTCCTGGATTTTTTCGAAGCGAACATGAATTTGCTGGCCAAAGAACTTAACCGTCAGAGAAACCAGCGGCATCGTAGTAAACAAGAGCAACGTCAGCCACCAGTTGATCATGAACATCAACGGCAAAACGATGACTACGACGAGCAGCGTTTGCAGCGAGTACATGATCATGGGTCCGGCCAATTGCCTGACCGCGGCCAGATCGTTGGTCGCGCGCGCCATCAAGTCGCCGATCCGATGCTCCTGGAAAAACGTTTGTGGTTGATCCACGAGATGGACGTAGAAATCCTGACGCAGGTCGTATTCAACCTTGCGCGACATTCCAATCAGTATGCGCCGCTGAAGAAAAAGAAATGTGCCGCTCACAAAACTGGCGCCGAGTACCTTGAGCGCGGAGATTGTCAGGCGCGACCAGGTGATCTCAACCCAGTTTGCATCTATAGCATGGCCAACAATGATGGGGATGTAGAGATTGAATACAACGCTGGCCACGATACAGGCGATGCCAAGCGTCAGTTCAACCTTATAAGGCAGGAAGTAGCGCGCAAATTTCCGTAGATCGTCCATGAACCAAAAGCCGCAAGGCTTCAAAACTCCAGGCTATGAAGCAAAAGGTTATGATGCGCGATTTTGCGTCAGGACGCCAGAAGGCAGGTCAGGGGTGTCCTAACTTGTAACGCAAACTGTTAGTTTGCGATGCTGAGCGGCATTCAACGCGCTCGCAAACTAACAGTTTGCGTTACAGAAAAACCAAATTAGGACACTACCGGTCAGGTGGGCAGTGTCCTAACTAAAGGTTGGGGCGAGCCGAAAGTTAAGGCGGCGATTATGTTAGGCAAAGCAAAAGGGCGTCACCGCCTCACGAACGGTAACGCTCCTTCGAGGGTGTGTGATGTCAGATGTCAGGTGTCAGGTTCGAAGGTGAGACGCTGGTTACCAGATTACAGGATGCGGGATTTAAGCTGGTATCTGACGTCCCAATGGAACAGCTGAATTCAAAGTCGCCGCATGGCATCTGCCAACTCGACGCTGGGTTCGCCTTCAACAAAAAGAAACGGTTCAGCGACGCTGACCCTATTGCGTCCGGCATCCTTGGAACTGTACAGCGCGCGATCCGCGGCAAGGAGTAGGATATCCCGCGACGAACCGTGATCGGGGAACGTAGCGATTCCGAAAGAACTTGTCACTTTGCCAAAGCCAGGCACATTCATCTCCTCGATGCGCTTGCGCAAGCGCTCAGCCACAAGCAGCGCACCCTCGGTGTTCGCCTGAGGCAGGATTATCATAAACTCGTCGCCACCAAACCTCGCCGCAGTGTCGACGGCTCGAAGTCCACCGCGCAGCAGCTCGGCTAACATGCAGAGCGCAGCGTCCCCAGCCTCGTGACCGGCTTGATCATTGATGCGCTTGAAATGATCCAGGTCGAGCATTACCAAAGAAAACTGGTGGCCCATCCGCATGGCTAGCTGCAGATCGTGTTCAAGGCGCGACTCAAATGAGCGACGGTTAAAACACCCCGTCAGGCCATCGGTCAGCGCCTGCTGTTCCATTTGAGCAAACAAGTGAGCCTGGTTAACCGCAACCACGAGTTGATCGGCGACGGTGTGCAGAAGCAGCAACTCATTGTCGGCCCAGATACGTGACATATCGTCAGATCGCACTAACAAAAGGCCGATAAGGTTTCCCTGATGGATGAGCGGGACCACGGCATCGGCTAAAAGGTGAGGAGACTGCGAGCCATCGCCGTCGACCACGTACGCTTCTGGTAAATCCGTTAAGCTGGCACTTGCTAAATCGACCTGGCCGAGCAGGAGTTCTTCACCTTCAATCGCGGCATCCGGCCGCAGATAGCACTTGGTCATCTGTCGGCCAACGAGAGCGCCCTCGACCCTTACCGCGCAGGAGTGGACGTTGAGCGCACGGCCGACTTCATCAGCGGCAGTTTGCAGGACGCTATCGAGATCAAGTGTGTTTCTAATCGCGGTCGCGAGGCGATTAACCGCAATCTCGCGCTCGGCCTGTTCCTGCAAGAGTCGCGCGAGCTTGGTCGTAACTCCCAGCGTCAACTGCAGCGAAGTAGCCTGTGGCATTGAAACGCGAACGGCCTGAGAGAAGGCGTTTGAGTGAAACTCGTGCTGCGCGGTGACGCGAGCCATCAAATATTCGAGAGCGGAGTAAACAATGTCAGGCTCGAAGGTCCAAACCACAAGATCTCGCGACGCAGGTTCGTCTTCCGTGTGCACCGAAGCAAGCAAAGCGGAGAAGCGAGCATCGGCGATGACCACGAACCGTTCGGAGCTGCCTTCGTCGGTTTGTTCGAAAACAATCGATTGAGTCTTCTCACTACCTCTGCTCAGCACCATATTCGATAAGGCATCTTCGCGACTGAGCCACAGGAACAAGTTCCTGGCGGTCTTATCGAGTTCCTGAAGACGAGCAGCATCTCGAGCTGGTCTCTCCACTGAGGTGGGTAAACTCTCAACTACCAGGGCACCTAGATTGTTTTCCAGTACAACGTCTTCAAAATAACGATGAAGCTGCGCGATTGTAGAACCGGCGCAGCGCAGAGGAATTAGCTGTCTGGGATGTTGGGCTAAAAGCGAATGATACAACGAGTACATGGGAGGGAGTTTCACCACTGGGAACGAGAACTTCAAACTGTCCATTGCGGGAGCGAGTGACGGTTTGGGTCCGCACGGAAGGCCAAAATCATTCTACAGAGATAGAGATAGACTGTCTACCCAAATTGCGAAGGGATTTTTTCAACCGTTCAGAGCTTGATGTAGGTACTAAGTGCTGTGCTTGCAAGGATTCCGTCATCACCAAAGACGTCTGCAGTGACAACAAAAAGCCGTCGGCCAGAGCGCACAACCCTGGCCTTGGCCGTTATCCGTCCTTTGGTCAGGGGACGCAGATAACTGACGGTCAGATCCACCGTCGTCACCTTCTCCCGAGGCGCCAGTAGCGTGATTATGGCGAAGGCCATCGCGGTGTCGATCAGCGAAGCGATTGCCCCGCCATGAACAACTCCGTGGTTCTGCTTCAGTTCTTTCCGAACGTCCAGCCCGAGAGTCGCAACGCCCTCGCTAATGTCGTCAAGTTCGATCCCAAGCAAGTGAGCATAAGGAACCGTATCAACCGCTTTCTGGATTCGTCGAGTTTGCGCGGCTGTCAATGTTCTCCCGGTCATGAGCGATAGCTCGCTTCAGCATTTGACCGTTCGACAATCACGGCTGTGCCGTAGGCCAGTACCTCTGTAACGCCCGCCGAAACCTCTGTCGCATCATAGCGCGCGGCCACAATTGCATTGGCCCCGATTTCAGTCGCGTGCTGGATCATGATGTCAAACGCATCACTGCGCGTATCCTCACAAAGCTTGGTCCAGACCGTAATGTTTCCGCCAACTATCGTTTGCAGACCGGCGCCGATAGTGGCGAAGATGTTCCGGGAACGAACCACAATTCCGCGCACGACACCCAGGTTTTGCGTAATACGAAAATTCGGCAACTCGAAGGCGGTAGTCACCATTTGATGTGAGACAGAATAGCGAGGCGGACTGACTGCGTAGGGTGTTCTTTGATCGATAGAGTTGCTCATGTCGTTTCCTTTTAGAACTAGTTTTTGAATAGAGTTAATTTTTTCGAGCTCTTGCCTGTGGCTTTGGCCTCGGTTGGAATCCACAGATACCGCTGTAGCTCGCAGCGACCGCGTTCATTGAAACTCACTCCCTCCGCCTCCAGCATTCGTTGCTGTTTATCGTGCGGGAGAACCAGGCCGCGTGTGGAACAGCCACCCTGCGCATTGATTACGCGGTGCCATGGAGTTTTGTCGTTCGCTGAATGCATGACGAATCCAACTGTTCGCGGCGTGTAACCCTCGCCAAGGATTTCGGCGATCTGGCCATAGGTCATAACGTGTCCGCGAGGAATCATACGAACAATTCGGAAGACGCGTTCCCGGTAGTCTTTGTCAGTTTTATCAACCATGTTATTTCACGCCTGCTAACTTAATGTGCGCAGTATGACCCGAGCAGGAGCACCATCGCCACTACCTCCCGCAATTTTGAGCGGCAGGCAAAGGAGTTCATATTGTCCAGCCGGTACCGCTCGCAAATCCAAACCTTCAACGATCACAACACCCCTGGAAAGGAAGGCAAGGTGGGTTGGAAAACTGTCCGAGTTGAACTTTTCCACCGACAGGTAATCTATGCCCACAAGTTTGACTCCCGATTCCACCAGCCAGCGAGCGGCATCCGGATCGATATAGACATAATTCTCATGAAATCCCCGCTCAGTGTCACCCCAGAAAACAGAGTTGCGCGTTCTGAAAAGAACCCTTTGCGAACCGCGTGCGCAATTGGCGGCAACGAACCTCTTGTCGATTACGTCGAGGTGGGGCGCCACTTCAATAACCTCGGCCTCTCCCAGCATGCTGTCGATAGACAATGAACCGACTTTCGCGCCGCCCTCAATGAAGTGTGCCGGAGCATCGACGTGCGTGCCTGAATGAAGTCCAAAGTCTATGCGCGAAACATTCGCATGGTCGCCGTTGGCCATCCGCTGCCAATGCTTGATCGCAATGCCGGGGTCGCCCGGATAAGTCGGTGTGTTCGCGGAGAGCGGCACGCTGACATCATAGACTTGCATTGAGTAAGCTTAGTCGATCGTTTGCAAAACGAAAAGAAGCTCGCTTGCGATAGTCAGGATGATTTCGTTAGCATCGCGCGCAGTCGACGCATTGGTATCAGGAGAAACGTTATTTCAGTCGCGAATAGTCAGGGCCTGCGTGGACCGCGCGTGGCCGCTTCCAGTTATCTGAACACAGCGCCGTTAATCTGGAGCTTTCAACAGGGCAGAATGCAGGGTGCGGTAGAGTTGGTGACCGATACCGCGCCCGCCCGCTGCGGAGATCTGCTGGCACGCGGAGAAGTTGAAGCGGCGCTTGTTCCCATCATCGAGTACCAGCGGATTCCGGGCGTGCAAGTAGTGCCGGGAGTTTGTGTTGGCTCCCACTCGGCGGTGCGCAGCGTTGTGCTGGTTTGTAAATATGATGACTTGAAGCACGTGCGCAAAGTTGGACTTGATGCCTCGTCGCGGACATCGCAGGCGCTGGTAAAGATTATCTTCCGCGAGTTTCTCAATTGCGAACCGCAGTGGGAAATATATAGTCCCGACCTTCAAGACATGATGAAAGACAACGACGCAGCACTACTCATCGGCGATCCCGCGATGAACATATCTCTACCGGATGTTCACGTTTTCGATCTGGCGAGCGTGTGGCAGCGATTTACGAACACCGGTTTTGTATTTGCGATGTGGATGGCGCGAGAGGGCGCCGTAGAAGTGGTTAGGGAGGTAGACTTTGCCGGCGCTCGCGATGAAGGACTGGAACAGGTGGAGAAGATTATTTCCCAGTGCGAAACGGATATGCCGCTGCCGCGAGGAGAAATCAGGAAGTACTTGACCGAGAACATTACTTTCCAGGTTGACGACGAATTGGAAAAAGGCATGCGGTTGTATTTTGAACTGGCCCGCAAACATGGCTTGATCGAGACCAATAAGCCGCTACAGTTGATCACACCTCACGATCCACGAACCGACACTAACTGACGCGAAATCTCGTTAGCGTAATTGGTGTGAGGCGGAGGAATCGTGAGCCGCCGACCAATTTTGCTTATTGTAGAACTAAGCAATAAACTACGAATATGCCGAGTGAGATACAGAGTATTTTGGACAAAGCCCTCACGGGCGTGCGGCTGACGTCTGACGATTGCACTGCGCTGCTCGAGTCTAACGACGTCGCCAGGATCGGCGTGGCCGCAGACGAAATCCGACAACGAAGACATCCAGACAACGTCGTTACCTACATCATCGACCGCAATATCAACTACACGAACGTCTGCAACGTAGTCTGCACGTTTTGTGCTTTCTATCGACGACCGGGCGCTCCGGATACTTACGTCCGGACGCTCGAGGAAATCTGCGACAAGATCGACGAAACCATCGCGCTGGGCGGTACCGGCGTGCTGATGCAGGGCGGACTGCATCCCGACTTCGGTATCGAATGGTATGAAGATTTGCTGCGAACGCTGCACTCGAAGTATCCAAAGTTTCAGCTTCATTGTTTTTCACCGCCTGAGATTCACAACATCCACCTGATCTCAGGGCTTGACTACGAAACCATCATGTCGCATCTAAAAGACGCTGGTCTCTACAGTCTGCCGGGCGGCGGCGGCGAGATACTCGATGACGAAGTCCGCAACCGCGTCTCGACAAAGTGCACGACGGATGAGTGGTTGGCGGTAATGAAGGCGGTGCACAGTGTCGGTTTGCGATCGACCGCAACGATGATGTTTGGCATCGGCGATAACGTGACGCACCGTGTCAGGCATTTACAGCGAGTGCGCGATTTGCAGGATGAGACTGGCGGCTTTACCGCATTTATCCCCTGGACCTTTCAGCGAGAAAATACCGCGCTCGGCCGGCGCATCAAGGACGAGCCGACCGGCGTTGATTACCTGAAGATGCTTGCCGTGTCGCGGTTGTTCCTCGACAACATCGAAAACTTCCAGTCGTCATGGCTAACCCAGGGACTGAAGCTTGGGCAAGTGGCCCTGCGGTTTGGCGCCAACGACATGGGCTCGATCATGATTGAGGAAAACGTCGTGTCGGCTGCCGGGGCGCACAATCGCGCTGACGAAAAAATGTTGCGCTATTTGATCCGCGAAGCCGGGTTTATTCCGCAACAGCGAGACATCCTCTACGCTAGGGTCAATCGCGAGGAAGCGACAGCCGGCGATGGATCGCAATCGACACCGCTGCGTGAGCTGACCGTGGCAATTGCCGACTAACCATACCGGCTTCATTTGGTTCGACGCTGCGCCGGTTATGACAAACCCATCACGCACAATCAACACGCTGCTCTTCGATTGGGATGGAACTGTGGTCGATTCCGCGCAACTGGGTCTGACCGCATTCGAGCAGTCGTTTGCTGCGCTGGGAGTTACTTTTGATCAGGAGGTTTATCGCGCAGTCTACTCGCCAAACTGGTATTCCGTTTATGAAGCGATGGGCCTGCCGAAAGAGAAGTGGCAACTCGCTGACGATCTCTGGGTTCATCATTACGGCGAACAAACGGCCCAACCGGTACCGGGCGCACAAGAGACCATCAGCGCTCTGAAGCAGAAAGGTTATCGGTTAGGTGTTGTTAGCAGCGGTAGTGAATGTCGCGTTGCGCGCGAGATACGTGAGTTGGGCCTGGAAAGTTTTTTTGAAACGGTAGTCTGCAATGAGCAGATGGACAATAAGAAGCCTCACCCGGAAGGTTTGGAAACTGCAATGCGCTCGCTGGGATGCTCGAGCGAGGCGACCGGTTACGTCGGCGACAGTCCCGAGGACATTGAAATGGGGAAGCGCGCCAGGATTCTTACAGTGGGAGTACGCAGCGCCTATCCCACGAGCTGGAAATTGAAAAGCCACGAGCCTGACATGCTGATAGAATCACTGTCCGAGATTCTTCTTCATTTTTGAGATCGACCCCCTGTTCCAGGCAAGCCCCCAGAGTTAATTAATCCATGAGAGTTCAACCAGGGAGGGTTCTGCGATGCTGTGGAAAGGTCAACGCCAAAGCGTTAACGTAGAAGATCGGCGTGGAATGTCAGGCGGGGGAATGGCGATTGGGGGCGGTCTCGGCGGGATTGTAGTACTTGTAATCGCGTTGTTGCTCGGCGCCGACCCCCGACAGTTGTTGGAACGGTCGCGTGGAGTCGATCCATCGACTGGCACCACCACTTCTCGCCCGACCAACCCGCAGGAAGACGAGTTAAAACAGTTTTCAGCTACGGTACTTGCGAGTACGGAAGATGTTTGGTCGGACATTTTCCGACAACAGGGCAGGATCTACACCAAACCGACTCTGGTGTTGTTTACAGATGCGGTGCGTTCAGCCTGCGGTGAGGCAGGAGCAGCTGTTGGACCCTTCTACTGTCCCGGCGATCAAAAACTTTACCTCGACCTGTCTTTTTTCAATGAGTTGCAGACAAGATTTCGCGCACCCGGAGATTTCGCTCAAGCCTACGTAATCGCTCACGAAGTTGGACATCACGTGCAGAACCTCCTGGGAACGATGGACAAAGTTGATGCAGCACGCGGACGAATGAGCGAAGCGGAGTCTAACCAGCTGTCAGTACGGCTTGAGCTCCAGGCTGATTTTCTGGCGGGGGTTTGGGCGCACTATGCGCAGCAGAAGGGCATCCTTGAGGCCGGCGACATTGAAGAAGCGTTGGGGGCCGCCAGTGCAGTTGGAGACGACCGGCTGCAGCGCGAAGGCCAGGGCTACGTCGTGCCCGACTCATTTACTCACGGAACTTCAGAACAGAGAATTCGCTGGTTTCGAAAAGGACTGGAGACTGGCAACCTGCGCGAGGGTGATACCTTCAGCGCCAGAAGTCTGTAGTTGAGGACAGGTCGGTCGGGCGTTTATCCGCGCAAATCCGCGGTTAGATTCCTACGCAACCGACAGCGATTTTTCGCGGGCTTTGGTGCCGATTTGGTAGATCGCCTCCATTACTGCTGAACGAACTTGGGTCGTCAGCGCCCCCCTGATAGCCAGGTTTCGAAACGCTGGAATGATTTCGGGCTGGTTACAGAAGGTAAGCAACTTAATCACGGACAATTGCACGTCCCTGTCTGGATGTTTCTCAATTGTCTGCAACAGCATTTCCATTTCTCCAGCCTTCGCCATCAAAAACAGCATTGAAAATGCATCGTAGGTTTTTTGGCGGTTTTTGCCGGTCAAGCTTTCGATCGCCTGAGCGGCTAACCCGGAACCATTAAGAGCCGCAGCAATGTGAGGACGTCGCTCGGCTGACGCTTCACGAAACGCGCGCGTGAATGATGCAACACGATTAGGCTTAATCTCATTGAGCGCCAGAGCAGCTGAATTTCTTACGCCGGTTGAGCTATCGTCAAACAAATCGGTAATCAAATAAAAAGCGTCGTCTTCGTCTAACTCAGCTAGCTTCTTAATACTCATGGAGCGCTTGACTGGATCGCTACTCTTCAGATTCTCAACCAGATCTGAGATCTTCGACTCGTCTCCTGAAACCTGTTCGGTTGGAACCAGATTCGTTGACTTTGCAACCTCTTGCCTTGCGGTTTGTGATGGCGAAGCCGCCACTTCCAACCGCGAAAGTTCAGCCTGGAGTTCGAGTTCAAGACCTGTTTCAGCCCTGGGCGGTGTCCCTTGAGGGATGGTTTCCGGGATCGTCTCGAGGGGCCGCGGAGATTGTTCCAGACCATGGACTGCCGCCAGCTCGTCAGACAAAGGAAACTGCCAGGTTTCAAGCGGGCGGAGCGCTCCAACTTCGGGCTGCCTTGCTTCCGCTTCTGCTGGCTGGCGCGCTTCTTCATCGGCTTGGAGTCGCACTGCTTCTTCAGCTAACCGTCTCGACTCAGCTTGCGCTTCGGCAATGCGTTGCAGCTGTTCTGCCTGAGTCTTTTGCAACGTTTCAATTTCCGCGTTGAGTTTTTGCGCTTCTTCGGCCCGTCTTGGGGCCTCTGTTTCAGCCTTACTGCGAGTGGCCTCGAGCTCCGCAAGTCGCTGATTTTCTTCGGTTGCACGCTGCTGTAACTTGGCTTCCATCAGCTGCAGTTTTTGTTTCGCGGCAGCCAGTCGCACCTCAGCCTCTTGAATTTGGTTAGATTGCTCGACCCCGAGCTCGCTAAGAGCCGCGAGATCTGAGTTGAGGCTTTCGATTTTCTCGTTGCGTTGTTGTGCCTCCAGGCGGGCGGCATCGCGAGCGAGTCCCAACTGCTCGGTGCGCTGTTGCTGTTCCAACTTTTGTTGTTGGGCGCGCTCTTCCTCAGTCTGAAGTCGTACTGCATCTTCAGCCAAACGTCGTGACTCAGCTTCTGCTTCCGCGATTCTTTGCAGCTGTAGCGCCTTAGCTTCCTGGAGCGCCCTGAGTTCCTCGTTCAATTGGTGTTCAGTTTCCGCCCGCTCCCGTGCTTCGGCATCGCTCTGGCAACGAATAGCCTCGAGCTCTTCGAGTCGCTTAGTCTCTTCGGCTGCGCATTGCTGCACTTCGTTTTCTAACAGCAGTCGCATTTCTTCCGCGGCGGTTCGACGCGCTTCCGCCTGCTCTTTTTGAAGAGTTTCCGCCTCAGTTCTCAAACGAATTTGGTCTTCCGCCCGGAGTTGTGCTTCTGCTTGCGCCTCTTGAAGTTGAGCCTCGGCCGTCGAGATACGCTGGAGCTGCTCCCGTTCCAGTTTGCGTAACGCCTCAATGTTGAGGTTCAGCTGTTCTTCCGTCTTCCGCCGAAGCAGAGCTTCCTGCTCAGACTTGATTCGAATTGCTTCAAGATCAGTCAGGTGTTTCTCCTCTTCTTGCGCACGACGCTGGGCCTGCGCCTCAGCCTGCGCTCGCCTTTCTTCGGCGGCACGCTGGTACTCTTCGTTCTCTGCCCGTTGGCGCTCTGCTTCTTCTTGCGCTGAATTGGCTTTCTGTTTCGCAAGCCGGAACGACTCTGCGGTCGCTTCTGCAATGCGTTTGTTTTGCGCCGCTATTGTTTCGTTCAACTCTGCCAATTCCGCGATGAGGCGTTGTTCTCTTTCGGTTTCCTGCTGTGCCTTCGCTTCTGCCTGGTGACGTGCCTCTTCAAGGCGAACGAGACTAGCCTCGGCTTCGGCAATGCGGGCTACCTGCGCGGCCTCGAGCTTGCGCATAACCGCGATTTCGGCGTTCAGCGTTTTCTCTCTCTCGGCACGATGATGTCGGGCTAAGGTTGCCTCGTTTTGAAGAGCCTCTAACTCTACGAGATGGCGTTCTTCCTCCAGCGTTCCTTCCTGTACTTCTGCGCGCACCTCCTCGCGGTGCTGGAGTTGTTGGACTTCTGCCGTGCGCAATCCCTCGATGCCATCGTCGGCTGCCAGACCGCGTGCCTGTTCTTCCTGTTGTTCGCGCTCATTTTCTGATGCGGAGGTCAAGCCGGGATGAGTGATGTTGAGGTCCTCGCCACCGCTGGACGGTGGATCGGTATTAGCGAAGTTAAGGTGCGGTGAAGATTGCTCCATAAATGATCCTTCTTCTCTCAAAACCCGGGTAAGCTCTGGGGATCTGGCGGCAGCTAGCCGAAGAGTCGGACGTGACTAACGGAAACCGGACTTGAGCAGGGAGCTATTAACTATTAACTGTTTGCGAAACTCGATGTGGTTAATCGATCGCTTCGGGGTTGTGCACAGGTGGAGCGAGGAGACTTACCGGGTAGTGATCCTGTAGGCCTGAAGGTCCAAACTCCGGATGCTGATGATCCAGAGCCCTTTGATTCTCGTTGATTTTGTCTGGAACGTCAATAGAGTTATTCCCAGAAACCTCACTTTCTCAGCATTTTAGCAGCTTTTGAGGTCCTGAACGTCCGTTTGGGCCGGACCAGGAAGGGTGCTAACCGGTCGAATCTGAACCAGCTGCCGCGGCCCGGGCGAGAAAGTTGGCACGAACCAGAGAGGTAAACTTCTCAGGTTGTTCCTGTTCAGGCATCATCCGGCAGTAGTCAAACACCTCAAGTCTGGCCCTGGGATTCACCTCTTGAAGTGCCCAGGCCTTATCAAGTGGAGTGGTCGCATCTTGTTTACCCCAAACCAAAACGACTGGTTGCGTAAGACGTGAGAATGGAGACTGCGTGTCCGTATTGAGGTAACCGGCGAGGAAGGCCGCGATAGCGTGTTGCGCGCCCGCCTGATGACTGGTGGCATAAAGATTTGCGACCAGCCGGTCGGTGACGCGATGGTGATCGTAGAACAAGTTGTCGCGAGCGTAATCTCGAATGCTACGTTCGCTGGCCATCACATTGTAGAAGGATGTACCGAGCACTGGCGATTGCAGCAATCCATAGAACGCGGCGCCGGCCATTCCGGGCCGCCTGTTTGACGCATCGGATCCAGCGGGTCCATTGAGGACCATTGAATTGATCAACTCCGGATGTTCGTCGGCGACTCGAATTGCGTAAGCCGCCCCCAGGGAGCTGGCGATTATGTTTACCGGGTAGCCTGACACTTCGCGAATGAAGTCAGTAATCAGGTCGACGTAAAGATCGGCAGAGTAAGAAGCAGCAGCCGGCTTGTCTGAAAAGCCAAAGCCCAGCAGGTCGAAAGCATAAACGCAGAAGTCCCTTGCCAGATCATCAAAATTCTTTCGCCACATGAAGCTGGAGGCGCCGGCGCCCACGCCGTGGATGAAGACAAGCGGCGGACCTGGGTTCTCCGCGCCCGAGGTTTTGTAAAACACCCGACCATGTTTCCAGCGGAAGAAGTGGGCCTCGCCGCCGAGTGCACTGTCATCGGGCTCACTTGCGTTGCGTTGAATCGCAGCGTTGAGTGCAGCCAGCGCCGCCACTCCGGCGCCACCGGCAAGCATGGTCTTCCAGATGTTTCCCAGTTTGCTCATCGAAACTATTTTTTAGATGAACGCGAAATCAAATTGTTCCTGGTGCACCGTCGGATCGCTGCTGTTGATATCCACCGGCCCGAGATACTCCTCGATCTCATTCAACACATCTCGTTCTGAGCTGCGCAGCGCTTTTGCCACCTCCGGATGAATGCGGAGCGTCGCCTGGCGGTTCTTTCTGTCACCGTTCATTGCCTTGCCCAGCGTTCGTGCTTCCTCAAGTAACTCATAGCAAATTGTCTGGGGCGACTTGATAAGTCCTGCTCCCTGGCAATACTGACAAGGCGCGCAGAGCGTGCGTTCCAGGGACTGCTTCACGCGTTTGCGCGTCATGATGACCAGGCCGAAGTCGTTAAACGAAAGCACCTTCGTTGGAGATTTATCGCCACGCAATGCGTCCTGTAATGCACCCATAACTCGGGCTCGATTTCGCCTCTCTTCCATGTCAATCAAATCGAGCACGATGATCCCACCGAGGTCACGCAGTCGAATCTGCCGCACAATCTCATCAACCGCCTCCAGGTTGGTGCGTGTAATCGTGTCTTCAAGGCGTCCACTACCGCGGCCGACGAATTTTCCGGTGTTGACGTCAATTGCCACCAACGCCTCGGTCTGGTTAATGACCAGGTAACCGCCTGACTTGAGCCATACGCGTGGCTTAATCGCCTTATCGATCTCGGCCTGCACACCATAACTCTCGAGGATCGGACGATCGCGCGTATAAAGCTTTACGCGTTTCACCATGCGCGGCTGAATGCGATTGATAAACTCAACGATGGCCTCGTATTCCTCTTCAGAGTCGACGCGGATGGCAGCAAAGTCGTCTGACAACTGGTCGCGAAGAATCCGTTGCACTAGATCGAGATCCTTGTGAACGAGCGTTGCCGGCTTCGACTTTTCGGCAGCCGCGCGAATATCCAGCCAGGTGCGTACCAGGTAACGAACATCTTCCCGCAAATCTGCTTCGCTGATTCCGACGCCCGCGGTACGGACGATGAAGCCCCCCGAGGGAATTTCTTCACTTCCGCGAATGAGAGTTATCAGTTTGCGCAAACGCTGGCGTTCGCTGTCTGATTCAATCTTCCTGGAGACGCCAACGTGCTCCACTGTCGGCATGTAAACCAAAAACCGTCCGGGTAGTGCGATATGCGAAGTGATACGAGCGCCTTTCTTGGCGATCGGCTCCTTCGCGATTTGCACCAAAATCTCCTGGCCTTCGCGCAGTAGGTCAGTAATCGTGGGTTGTTGTTGCCGGTCTCGGCGCCCGGAACCCCTTTGGCCGCCACGAGAATCGCCACGCCCGCTGCGCCCGCGGTCACGAGAGTCACGACCGCCACGTGGTTCGCGGCCATCGCCTGACGGTGATGTCATGGAAGCCGCAGGCGCGGGACTTTCGTCCGCGGCTTCGGCAGCTTCCTCTGCGGGTACAACTTCTTCGGCTACAAATTCAGTCTCCGGTTCGTTGCTGTCTTCCGTTGCTTCCTCGGCACTGGAATCGGAAGCGGCAGCTTCGACGTCAGTGGGGGTGCTTGCCTTGCTTGGTCGACGGCGGCGGCGGCCACCCCGCCGTGTAGCAAACTCGGCGCGCGAACCTGGTTCGTCCACGCTTGCCTCCGCATCTGCATAACTGTTTTCCATTGGAGCGTCGTCGAGGATCTCGCCATTCTCCGAGATTGCTTCTTTCACGACCTTCTTACTCGGCGACTTTTTACTGGGTGCCTTCTTCTTCGCGCCCAGACTGCTGAGAAGTTTCCCCACCCGCGATTTTTTTGAGGCGGCGCGTTCGCGCGGTTGGTCGTCAGCTACTTCAGTCTCGGCAGCGTATCCCCCAAATGAAGCACTCTCGACTTCCGCGTCGTCATCGCTAATGCGCTGAAATGACGCACTCTGAAGTCTGTGGTCCTCGACTTCATCAACAAAACTTTCGATGCGCGCCGCGATTGGCTCGCGAATCCGCGGGGCGACGCTACCTCCAACCTCCGCACTGTCTCCGTCATCCACGCGCTGGAACGAATCATCCCGGTAATCAACACTCGAGATAACTGATCCGACTTCGGCGGTTCGAAAGTCATCTTCCAAATTGAATTCGCTGGCGTGTATTTGATCGAAGAGCCGCTCCTGAAGCCGCGCGTCCTTAAACATCTCGCCATTGGCCGCAGTCTCCTCTTCATCTACGATTCGTTGAATCGAAGGATCAGCAGCGACGAAAGGAGTATCAATGTCTTCCGCCCTGATCCGCGGCCGGCTGGGAACTGCTTCCTCCGTCTCGGTGACATCTTTGCCGCCGCGCCGCCGTCGGCCGCGCCGACCGCGCCGCTTGATGGAATCTTCGCCGTCGGCCGCTTGTTCTTCGAGTGGCTCGGACACAGGTTCGGCCTCAATCTCCGCTGCCTCTTCCTGCTCCATGTCGCGAAGCGGCTCGACGCGCTCGTGAGTGGCTTCGATGTGGCGTTCGCGTTCAACGCGGGCTAGCGCGATCTGTTCGGCGGCAACGCGCTGGGCCTCTTCGACGTTACCCTTCTGGGATTTGTCTATGACGATACGTTCAAACTCTTCTTCCTCGTCGAAGAAGTCCGATACATAGAGAAACGCATCCCGCTCGAGCCCGATGTCAACAAAAGCTGACTGCATACCGGGCAAAACGCGCATGACGCGCCCTTTATAGATGTTGCCGACAATTCCCTGATTACCTTCGCCGCGTTCGATATAGAACTCCGTAACCTTTTCGTTCTCAATGATCGCGATCTTTTTTTCGCGTCCGTTGACGCTCACTATTAATTCTTTTGCCATTTCGTAGTTAATGTCTCCTGATTCGTCTCGGCGAACCTGTATACCGAGCGCGAAAGTCGAAAGGCACGATGGCCTCCAACTTTGTCTTGCGCATAGTCAGGTGTTCAGGTTGGCGAGGGACGTTGGTCAAAATTGTGGATTGGCCGCGGTGCGTTTCAAGCTGAACAGCGAGACGCAGGGGCCACGGTGTAGCAAGACGGCAGTGCGTCTCGCCAGAAATTGGATTGCTGGAAATTTCCGGTCGGATGTGCGGCGGTCGCGTGAGGGAAGAGAGATGCAGACTTGAGTTCTGCGCTCCCTGAAGGCCGCCCTTTGGCCGGTGATGAATCGATTGTCGGTCGCGTGCCGATTGATTTGAGTCTGGATGTAGTTCACCCAGAACGCGACAGTCACTAAAACTAATCAAAAAGGAACCTAACTAGCCGCTTTGTGCGTCCAGCAAAAAACTTGCAACAGGGAGCGCCTTGGCAATTAGCGCAGGCTTAGTACGTCCGGTTCGGGCCGGGTGTGCTCGCGACCTGTTTGAAGTTCGCTGGATGTCAACGGGAACCTTGAAGCTCCCAACTTTTTGGCCTGATGACCTCTTCCGGAGGCTTACTTTAAGAGTTTGAAAGATACATCCATTCAAGTTTGGACGATCGCTAAAATTCTGATGACTCGCTTGTCGGGCGCACGGAGCTTCTTATGTCGAGCTACCGTCGTGCTGCTTGTTTGTTTCAAAGGCTCTGAACGGCTGAAACCAAATCCTCCGCAGGGGCGAGCTAACGCGAGTATAAACCCAAGCTGCGGCAAACGCGAAACGATTGTAACGCCTTTAGTTTACAAACCTTCTCAACTGCACACTGATCGCGAAGCCGATAGCAATGAAGGTGGCAATCAACGACGCGAGTCCGGCGCTCAACAACGGCAGCGGTACACCGATGACCGGCAAGATACCCAACTCCATTCCGATGTTAATAAAAATCTGGCACGTGAGACCGCCCACAACTGCCATGATTACCAGCATGCCCATGCGATCCGGCGCACGCTTGGCGCCGGCAATCAATCGGGAAAGCAAAATCATATAGGCAAGCAAGACCATAATGCAGCCAACGAATCCGGAATTTCCGGCAATAACAGCAAAAATAAAATCCGTGTGCGCCTCGGGCAGAAACTTGAGACTACTTTGGGAATGGGCCGCGCTCGTGTCTGCGCCCAGCAATCCGCCTTCGCCAACGGTGAGGATCGATTGCCAGGTGTTGTAACCAAACCCGCGCTTGTCGGCCTTTTCCGGTTCAAGAATTACGTTGATACGTTCCTGCTGGTAGTTCTTGATTAGGTGTGTTTTGACGCCTACCCAGTAAGCAAAGGGCAACATGACGACTCCCAACACCGCGGTGGCGACGACGTAGCGAATTCGGATGCCCGATAGAAAAAGGACTGTTGCGAGGATGGGCAAGTAGGTCAGCACGGAGCCGACGTCGTGCTCAAGCAGAATGAGAACAATCGGCAACCCCAGTATCAGCCCGCCGACGGCCATTTCCTTTATTGTCAGAGTGCCGGTGCGGTTTTTCCCAAAGTAGCGGGCCAGCATCATAGCCGTGGTTACCTTTACAAACTCCGACGGCTGAAATTGGCCGATGCCAGGCACTTTGATCCAGGCGCGCTGTCCGTTAATCCGCAAGCTGAAGGCGGGAACAAGCACGATCACCAGCAACAACAAACCGAAGATGTAGAACGCAGGCGCGATATTCAACAGCTTTCGGTAATCGCTAAAGGCGATCAGTAGCATCACCACGATCCCAATGCCCAGACCAATGAGTTGCTTTACCCAGAAGTTCTCGGTTGGTTGCGCATTGCGGATCTGGAGCGTGCCAAAACACACCATTCCAATTGCCAGCAGAGCCAGCAGCCAGTCGAAATCGCGTAGGCCTCTTTTTTGGATTCTTGCAACCATGGTACTACGGTGGCCGAGTGAAAAGTGAAAGGTGAAAAGTCAGACCAGGACTTTACCGAGCCAACTTTAATGAATCTTACTCATCACCTTTCACTTATTACTTTTCACTGGTTCTTAGCTATTGTCTCGGGCTTCTTCGGCGACTTGGTTTCCGGCTTGGGGCTCTTGGCGATAGGGAGGGCGCCCGGCGGTTCCTCATTACGTGTCTTGCGATAGTAGACGTCATAGACTCGCCGAACCGCAGGCGCTGCGTGTGCACCGCCGAAGCCCGAGTTTTCTATTAACGCCACCAAAGCAATTTCTGGTTTGTATGCCGGAGCATACGACACAAACCAGGCATGGTCCTTGTTTTTCCCTGAGTCTTTGCCGAGGCCAACAACCTGGGCTGTACCCGTTTTGCCTGCGATGTCGAATCCCGCAATACGAATAGCTGATCCCGTACCGCCGTTATTGACGACGCCCCACATTCCTTCGACTACGAGGTGATGGATGTCTTCGGGAATTGGCAGCACCTTGGGATTCGGCCGCGTGGAATCAAACGGTTGAAAGCCACGACCGGCGCGGTAATCCGACGTGCTTTCCGTGCCCACCGGCCTTAGTTCCTTAAGCAGATGCGGCACATAAAGCTTGCCGCCGTTGGCCACGCCCGCGATCGTTCGCAGCAGAGATATCGGGGTTATTATGTCGTAGACCTGACCAAACGAGGCGTAGACGGTATCGATGTCTTTCCACTCGGAGTTCTCACCCTGAGTGCGTTTCTTGAGTTCAAGTGAAGGTGTCAGGTTGAGCACCTCATTCGGCAAATCGATTCCGGTGCGCTTGTTCAAATCAAACTCTTCGACCATTGCCACAATCCCGTCGAGCCTCATTTTTAAGCCCAGGCGATAGAAGTAACCATCGCAGGAATGAGTAATCGCCGCCTTTAGGTCCGGCGTGCCATGATTTCCCATGCAACGCGTAAACTTGTTTCCGACCAGGATGCCGCCGCCGCATACCAGACTTGAATGGTCGAGCGTTATCGCTCCCTGTTCGAGCCCGGACACAGCCATCGGAATCTTCCAGGTGGAACCGGGCGGATAGCGGCTTTGAACGGCACGATTGATCAAGGGTTTCTGTGGATCGTTCAGCACTGCCACATATTCTGCACGCCCTTCTTTCGTACCTATGCGCGAAAACAGATTTGGATCGAAGGTAGGCGCGGAGGCGAGCGCGAGGATTTCGCCATTATTCGGATTCATAGCCACTATCACGCCACGCCCGGTTGAGGAAGTCCGCAACTGGTCCTCGGCGACAAGCTGCAGGTCGAGGTCGATCGTAGTAACTAAATCCTGACCCGGTTGCGGCGCAATGGTCTCGATTTCATCCTGAATGCGTCCGCGACTATCTACGATAACTTTTCGGTAACCGTCCTTGCCACGCAGGTAATCGTCATAGGTTTGTTCGAGACCACTTAGTCCGATCACGTCGCCAGGCTTAAGTCCCTTGTCTTTGTAGCTCGCCTGTTTCAATTGCTCAGGGCTAATCTCGCCAACGTATCCGAGCACATGCGCAAGCATCCCGTTATCCGGATAGCGGCGCTGCGGCTGTTGCTCGACACGTAACTCCGGAAACTCCAATTCGTGTGCCTCGACCCAGGCAATGTCCCCCTGATTTGCGTCCTGCTTTACCAGGATGGATTCAAACGCCGGCTGCGAGCCGATTTGTTCAAAGCGATCACGAAGTATGTCAGGGTCAACGCTCAGCGCTTCTGCGAGCGGTCCCGCCAGGGAGATAAGTTTGCGTTCGCGCAAGTCCTCTCGAGAGAGGATGACGTTGTAGATCGGAGTGGAGGTAACCAACGGGTGACCGTCGCGGTCAAATATGACGCCGCGCGGCGCCGGGATGGGCAACAGTCTGATGCGTTGATTCTGAGCAATCTCAGCGTAGTACCCTCCGCGGACGAGTTGCAGGTAGTAGAGCCTTACGCCAAGTAAAGCAAGCAGCAGCACGACAAAACTTTGCACGGCCCAAAGCCGGCTGCGGAGGTTTTGCGAGGTGTCTTCGAATTTCATAATGAAGCAGACAGCAGACAGCAAACAGCAGACAGCCAAACGATTTTCGCTGAGTAAACGGCAATAGACAATGCGTAATGGCTAGACAGTCGTTCTGGCTGTTTGCTGTTTGCCGTTTGCTGTTTACCAATTCTCATCTTCTTAGCTTACCCGGGCCGCGGCGCGCACCCTTTCGACGCGAAGCGAAGGAACGGCGTTGTCGTGCCCGTTCGGTGAAAAGTGAATTCAGCAAATAAAGGGCAAAGGTTCCAACAATGGTCGTACCTATCAACCGGTACGAGAGCGTCTGCATAAACGGCACGGTCGGCGGGTAACCCAGCGACCGGTGCCAGAAGACATAGATTGCCGAGTCAATCACGGACGCAGCCGCCAGCACCGGAATCCTCAGCAACGTATTTTCAAGGTTAACGCGAGTGGCCGCAACATAAATTAAATAGGCCGTCAGTGTCTTGGAAAACCCCCCTGCGCCAATAAGTCCGCGGCTTGCGGCATCGACGGCTATGCCGGCGATAGTGCCAACGACCAACGCATGCCAGGCATGTCGCTGCAAGGCGATATAAACAACCACAATCAGGGGAAAGTCAATATAGGAAAGCGGGAACCAAACAGCCCCCAGGGACAACTGCAGGATTATGGCTACTGCGAGCGCGGCCGCAGTTTTAAGTTGAGGCATTTCTAAAGTGATGAGTGATGAGTGATGAGTGATGAGTTTGAGCAGCAAAAGTTATCAATCTTTTACGCATCACTCATTACTCATCGCTCATTACTTTGTTCCCTTACTTCTTTGTCTTATCTACGTTTGGCAGGGTCTGTTCGGGAGCAGGCCGCGGTGGCGGATGATAGAGCAATACCGCCACTTCCTCCAGTTGATCGAATTTCGCACCGGGCCTGATCAGAATTTCATGAGACTGTGTGGCGCTACCCGGGCTCACCTGCACCACCTCACCTATGGTCAAGCCCGGCGGATAAATGCCGTCCTGGCCAGTCGTCAGTATGTAATCGCCAAGTTGAACTTTCTCGAGCCCGGACACATAACGCATTTCCACCAGGCCCTTCTCGCCCAGGCCCCTTACTGAACCACGGGCTCCCGAACCACTAAGCTGTCCCACAATCGCGCCGGCGGCTGCCTTTTCATCGGTGACCATCATCACCTGTGCCGTCCACGGACTGAGTGCAATAACGCGGCCGACTATTCCGGTTCCCGTAACCACCGGCATGTTAAGAGCGATGCCGGACGAACTGCCACGGTTAATGGTGATGGTGTTGAACCAGATAGATGAGTCGCGCGCGATCACACGAGCATTCACCTGATCGTAACCAGTTTGCTCCTTGAGATTGAGGAGACTTTTGAGTCGGTCGTTTTCCGCAGCTGCCTGCTGAGCGTTACGCAGCTCGAGCTCCGTAGTTGACAACTTCTCCTTCAATTTCTCGTTTTCAGCGGCGGTGCTACGGAAGTTGACGATTTGCCTGACGAAGTTTGTGCTGGCGCCGCTGGCGCCGGAGGAAATACTTTGCACGGGAGAAACAAGAGCCTGGACCCAAACTCTAAGCAGGCGTTGACGGGTTACGCTGTCGCGTGCATCGACCGCCATAATCACCAGATTAGTCAACAGCAATACCCCGAGCCAGATAGGTGCACGCTGACGAATCTCTTTTTGGGTGCGAATGGCTGCCATTAACTTAGTTTCGAGTTTCTAGTTCCGAGCCCCTTTTTACTGCTCCCCTGTACTCCTACATCCCGCTGGTCATTGTGTTTTCCCACTTCACTCGCTTGAGGAGATCGAAGTCGGAAAGCATTTTCCCTGTGCCAAGCACAACGGAAGCCAGGGGGTCCTCAGCTACCGAGACCGGCAAGCCAGTCTCAATCGAGAGGCGCTTATCGAGGTTCTTCAACAGTGCGCCGCCGCCTGTCAATACAATGCCGCGCTCGACTATGTCCGCAGACAGTTCCGGCGGAGTCCGTTCCAGCGCCACGCGCACCGCATTTATGATCGTAGCGATGGAGTCGGCCAGGGCCTCACGAACTTCCTCGTCAGACATCGTGATCGTCTTCGGTATTCCCTCGATGAGATTGCGACCGCGTACCTCATAAGACAAAGGTTCATCCAGCGGATACGCCGAACCCAACTCGATCTTGATCGCTTCAGCGGTGCGCTCGCCAATCAGCAAATTATATTTGCGTTTGATGTAGGAGATGATCGCTTCATCCATCTCGTTTCCGGCCACCCGCACGGCGCGCGAGTAAACGATTCCGCTCAAACTGATGACCGCGATGTCTGTGGTTCCGCCACCAATATCAACCACCATGTTGCCGTGCGGTTCAGTGATGGGTAGTCCGGCGCCGATTGCGGCGGCCATTGCTTCTTCGACGAGATAAACTTCCGAAGCCTTGGCCCGGTAGGCGGAGTCTTCAACTGCACGTCGCTCAACCTGCGTGATTTCAGAAGGTATGCCAATGACAACACGGGGACTGACCCAGGTCTTGCCGTTGTGGGCCTTGCGGATGAAGTGCTGCAACATTTTCTCAGTGACTTCGAAATTGGCAATGACACCGTCCTTCATTGGGCGTATAGCCACAATGTTGCCGGGCGTTCGTCCCAACATTTCCTTCGCATCCCGTCCCACAGCCTCAACCTGGTTGGTGACCTTGTTGATCGCCACTATGGAAGGTTCCGACACGACGATGCCTCGTCCCTTTGCGTAAACGAGTGTGTTGGCTGTTCCCAAATCTATTGCTAGATCACTGGAAAACAAGCTGAAAATCGATTTAAAAGCCATCTATTGATCTCTTCCCGTGAATATGAATATGAGAGCCATCCGTCGGGTAGGACCTGGTTCCCTTGTGGCTGTTCCTCGGGGGGTAGAACAAGTTTCGAGTTTTCCAGTTAGGGCGGTACGCCCGCAGGCAAGTCACCATTCGCTAACTACTCGTCGAACACAAGGTCCGTGCCAACTAACCAAGATACACTTATTTTCGACTTTTGCGCTATCAAGAAAAAGCTTTTCTGTCATCTGTCTCTGAGATATCGACACGCGTGTCGACTTCGTCAGCTACTTTTGACTCTTTGGAGAGCGATGCGGAGAAACGGATACAGTTTTTGTTGGCGGCCTTAGCCTCGTACATCGCCGTGTCAGCCGAAGCGATCAACTGTTGCGGTGAAGAGGCGTGAAGCGGGAAGGCGGCGACTCCGAAACTCGCGGTCAGCGAGAGTTTCAAGTTACGGCCGGCGTGAAACCGATGACGGGAAATCTTGTCGCGGATGCGTTCGGCAACCGTCCCGGCAAGTTCTATCTGAGTGTCGGGCAGCACGATCACAAATTCGTCTCCGCCGTAGCGTGCTACAGCGTCGGTGTCGCGAATGGAAGATAGGATGACCGCCGCCATTTCCATTAGCACATGAGAGCCTGCCAGGTGACCGTGAGCATCGTTTACCTGCTTGAAGTCGTCGAGGTCGAGAAACAACGCTGCCACGATAGAGCCATAGCGGCGAGCACGCCGAATCTCGTTAAGAAGAAACTGCCGTAGATAACGGGCATTGTGTAGTTTTGTTAAGTCGTCAGTTTGCGATAGCCGCTCGGCCTCGCCGATACGCACGGCGTTGGTGAGGGCGGATGCAATTGGAAGAGCCAGTGCCGTGAGAATAGCGAGCTCAGCCTTTGAAAAAGAATTTCGTTGCCGGGTACCTTCGAGCACGCCGAGAATTCGTTCGCCACAAACCAGGGGAACAGCTACGAACTGTTCCCCGCGTTCCTTTTTCCTAATCGTGCCCATGCCGGCGCCGGCGAGTCTCGCCGCCTTGGACTCTGAACCTGGACGAGGAATTTCATCTCCTAACAAAAGCCGGCGCCAGTCATCCGACGGATCAGAGGCCACTTCGTCAGCAGGCGTCAGTGAGGCGACTGCTTCCAGGATCGCGGCGTCAGGACTCTTGGCATCCGAGAAGAGGTAGATGGTCCAACGATCCGCGTGCACCAGCGGCGCGAGTCCGCTTAGTGCTGTTCGTGCCGCGGTGTTTTGATCTCCGATGAAGTGAAGTGAAGCAACAAGATCAAAAGCAGCGCGAACTTTGCGAGCTTTCATGCGCGCGGGAAGTAAGGTGGCGGCACTCTGACTCGGCGGACTAACGATCTCCGGGAGTTTTAACTCACCAGTCGCTCCGTGACCTTCGATCTCGTGCAAGATCGCGGGCAATTGCGCGGCCTTGTCCGCGATGGCGCGAAAGCCCAGCCGCTTCAGGGTAGCCCCGTCAAGACTGCGCCAGCTCTGGCCGTGAAAGCTGCTCAATTGACGGCGACAGGCGATTAGCGGCGTGCCTGGCCAGGAACTTGTTGCCTGCTCGATTGCTCCATGAAGCTCGACCATATCGGCGCCTGGAACTACCTCGTAAAGCACCGCCAGGGGAAGCTGTTCCCAGATTTCGTCTGCATGTGCAGAGTCGACCCGCCTCACAGGTGCCGCTGCCCCGGTTTCTCGCAAGCCTTCGATTAGGGTCTTCACGCCGGCGAGACGTAAGGCCTCAATCAACTCGTAAGCCGGTGCTTCGTGAGCGTCGGTCAGGAGAATTACGTGCCTTGACATTGAAAAACCTTGATCCTCAGGGATGTGTTCAAACCAAACGGTCTTATTCAACTTTTCCCACGGCCTGCGCGCGTAAAAAGTGACAAACGATAAGGTGTAACATTGCCGCGAGAGTCTTCCGCATCGATCGTGATCTCACTGGTTCCTGGCGGTGCCGTAACCTGCAGTTGAAACGATCCTTCGGCTGGCACGATGGTCTCGCGCCCGGCAGATCGAATCGTTGTGCCCGGCTCTGAGCGACCGCGAACCAAATAGACCTGTCCACCCAGCAACTCCGCCTCAAGATTTGAAACAGGCACGCGCGAACCGGTCCCTCGCGTAGCCACAATGAATTTCTTGGGCTCGCTCCAGTCGCTTACTTGTCCGGTAGACGCAATTGCGCGTACGCGCCAGAAGTACACCCCCGGTCGCAAATCACTTGCGCTGAATTCCGTCGACCCCAGCTGATCGCGCTCGATTACCTTGCCGCCGTCAACGAAGAACGGAGAAGTGGCTACTTCCACTTTATAAAAACCAGCTGTGCCAGTCTGAGGTTTCAGCCACTTCAAAGGGATGCTGGCAGAACCAGTTCCTTCAACAAAAAACTTTTCCAGATCACGCGGCAGAGCCGGCTGTGGAATCTCGAGCAGTCTCTGTGGGGGCGAGAGTGTTCCCTGAGGATTGACGGCCACGTAGGTCCCGCCATGGAACGTCGTCTTCTCACCGCGCTGGTTTGTAGTATCGATCGCACCGGAGTTAACGCGAATCTCTTCCGTAAGATCCGGATTAACAGCGAAGCTGGCACTCGTCTTTGCGCTAACCTGATTGCTTGTCTTGTGAGTCTCGACGACATTGATCGTCCCATCAGTCTGTTGTTCAGTACGCACGTACATCTGTCCACTATCTACCACCACGTGGACGTTAGTTTTCTTGCCATCATCCTCACTGGCATTGTCACGGACAATGATCGTGCTGTTGGGCCGCACCACCAGGGTTGAGCCATCAGCCATGCTCACTCGTGCTCGTCCGCTGGCCTGAGTCTGCACAGTGTCGCCGGGGTAGAGTTCCGTGTCCGCGCCGGGAATGACGGTTTCGCGTGTAGCTGATCGGATCACCCGCACATCTCCCTCAAATGAAATAAATCGCGCGCCAGACGCCAGCTTCACTCCGGTGCCAACATTTTTCAGCGGGTTGCCATACTTCCAAACGTAGAGGGCTCCGCCGGCAGCCATGCCGCAGAGAACCAGGAAAGCAACGACGAGGTAAACGACGCGCTTCTGGATTACCCACCAATCAAAAACAAAACGCCGGGTCTTGGTACTCATGTTTTGAAGCTATTTAAAACTGAGGGGCAACTGCAAATCGCGGAATCGTCCGCAAACGTAATCATGTCGCAGGGGATTGGCGACTGACCAAGGAATCTGCCGTGTGTGGAAGTCGGGCAGCCAGGTAGCAGCTGTTCGGTACTAATACGCACGTTCAACGGCAGCACTACCCAACAAGGAATCTAGCACAGCGGCAAGAGAGCGTTCAAGCAAGTCTTTTGGTAATGGGCGGATGCTGAAAAGGAAGGCGCAAACTGGGGCAAGCCGACAAATGCCTTATTTTTCGTCTGGACTCTCCGCCGATTCATCCTCAAAAGGCGAGTCGAAATCTTCAGGCAAGTCTACTTCGATATCCATCTCGGCCTCTTTTGGCCAAAGGATTGAAGCAGCGACGGAGGCTAGCAGCACGGTCGCCACCACGACCAGCGAGATCCAGACAGGAATGACAAGATGGAAGACTTCAATCAACATCTTCACACCAATAAACGTCAGGACGATTGCCAGGCCCATCCTCAGATACTGAAATTTCTCCACCACACCAGCCAGCAGAAAATACAGCGAACGAAGTCCGAGAATGGCGAAAACGTTTGAGGTGTAAACAATAAAAGTGTTGGTGGTAATCGCGAATATCGCCGGAATCGAATCAACGGCAAAGACCAGATCTGTGACTTCAACAATTATCAGCACCAGCAACAGTAGTGTTCCCGTGACTCTGCCATTGACCCTGGTAAAAAAATGTTTCCCGTCGTAGTGTCGGGTGATGGGTATATAGCGCGTCAGTGCGCGCACGACAGGATTCTCTTCAGGCTGAATGTCGGTATCTTCCTGCCGAAACATCTTGATCCCGGTGTAGACGAGGAAAGCGCCGAAGACATAGATGATCCAGTGGAAGCGGTTGATGAGAGCGGCCCCGATGAAAATCATCGTTAACCGCATAACGAGTGCGCCGATCACACCCCAGTAGAGAACGCGGTGCTGCACCTTCGCCGGCACCTTGAAAAAAGAAAAGATCAAGAGGAATACAAATAGGTTGTCAACGGAGAGCGAGAGTTCGATGACGTAGCCGGTTAAAAACTTCAGGCCGAGATCAGTGCCCTGATACCAAAAGACGATACCAGCGAATATCATCGCTACCGTGATCCAGACAGCGCTCCAGATCACAGCTTCGCGATACTTGATTGCGTGGGCTTTGCGGTTGAAGAGTCCGAGATCCAGACTCAGCATGAAAAGGACGAAGAGGCTGAAACCGATCCATAGCCCTGCTGAGTTACCAATCGAGTTCATTCGTGCCAGCTAAAATAGCATCCGGCAACGGAAGCGGCAATCAACCGCGTAAAGGCTGTCAATTCACTGAAATTGCGCCTGGGCCGAATGACTGGCGCGGTTGCACCCTCATCCGGTCTCCTTTACAATCCGCGCTTTGCTAGAGAGGTAAGGACAATGCTCAAACAACTATCGCGGTTGAAACACACCAGCAGAATCATAGTTCTCGGATTCGTACTCTTGATGGGAGTGAGTCTGATTTTCTTCTATGCGCCGAGGAATACCAGCAACGCGGAACCCTCCAAAAGTACCGCCCTGGTGGCTAAGGTGGGCGGTGACACGATCACTGTTGCTGAGGTAACTCGCCTCAAAGAGAACTACCTGCAGATGTTTGGCGGCCGCGCCAGCATTGCCCAACTGGGCGGTTACAAGCGTTTTGTTGATGGCATGATTCGTAATCGCGTGGTGGCCCAGGAAGCTGCCCGCCTTGGCCTTTCGGCAAGCGACGCAGAAGTCGCGGAGAAGATACGAAAACAGTTTGCCGACGCGTCCGGCGTGGTTGATTTTGAGCGGTATAAACAATCAGTTACCGCCCGCTATGGAGACCTGGAAGCGTTTGAGAAAACCGTGCGCGACGAAATCGCCCAGGATAAGCTGCGGGCTTTTGTGACCGCTGCGGTCAATGTTTCAGATAGCGAAGTTCTGGAAGACTTCAAGCGTAACCAGGCCAGTTTCGATGTCGCTTATGCGGTAATATCCGTAGAGAAACTGGCGAAAAAAATCCAACCTTCCGACGACGAATTGAAGGCTTACTACGAGCAGCACAAGAACGACCTTAAAATTGACCAGCCACAAAAGAAGATCCGCTATGTTTACGTAGACCAGGCGAAGGCTGGTGAAAAGCTGCAAATTTCAGACAAAGATTTACACGATGAGTTTGACAAGCTGGCGCCTGAAAATAAGCAGGCGGGTGTCAAGGTTCAGCAGATTCTTTTGAAGGTTGCTCGCAAGGATCTGGATGCGCAAGTGGAACAGAAAGCCAAAGGCCTGATCGAGAAAGCTATGGCAGCAACTCCCGATACAGCCGAGAAGGTTTTCGCTGATTTGGCGCGCGGGAATTCCGAAGATCCGGCAACTGCAAAAACCGGCGGTTATCTGGCGCGGCCTTACCGAAAGAACCCGAATAAGATCGACAGTCTCTATGATCGGACGGTCGACATGCAGCCCGGCGACGTTTTTGACATCCCGATCAAGTATGCCGGGAACTGGTACATTTTGCGTCGTGGCGAGTCGGTGCCCAAGACTTTCGAAGAAGCGAAACCGGATTTGCTGGCGTCGTTGCGTAACCGCAGGGGTTATGTAGCGGCGGCGAAAATCGCCGAACGCGCGGAGAACAGGCTCAAGGAAACGAAGGACCCGCAGATGGTCGCGCAGGAAGTGAGTGCTGAAGCAAACATGAAGCCGGCTGAAATGGTCAGGGAGACGGGTTTCGTCAAACCCGGGGACGATGTTAAGGACATCGGCAGTAGCCAGCAATTCGAAGCAGTGATCGCGCCCTTGAACAATCCCAATGACGTCGGGAACCGAACCGGCGTGAAGGGCGGCTTCGCGATCCCCATGTTGGTTGAGAAGAGAGAGCCACGCATTCCAGAGTTTGACGAAGTCAAGATCAATGTAGCCGATTTGATTAAGCAACAGCGCGCCCAGGAACAGTTGGAACAAAAAGCCAAAGAACTCGCGGCTTCAGTTAACAGCGCAGCGGATCTGAAAGCGGTGGCGGAGAAGGCGGGATTTGATGCTGCTACTAATGACGGTCATAAGCTCGGCTCACCGCTCGGAGATGCGGGCACGAGTCCTGCTCTCGACGAAGCCCTCTACTCACTGAAGAATGGCGAAGTAACGAAGAGCCCGCTAAAGGTTGGCGCCTCCTTCGTTGTTCTGGGAGTCACAAATCGCCACGAAGCTGACCTTGCTGAGTTTGCCAAACAAAAAGACCAGTTAAAGCAGGGTATGCTTTCCGGTAAACAAAGTCAGATTTACGAGGACTACATCAGCGCGGTTCAGCAACGAATGAAGCAGGACGGAAAGATAAAGATCTACACGGACGTGCTGAATAGTCTTGAGGAGAGCGAACCCGAGGTTGCGCCTCAACCGCAGCGTCCGCAATTCCCGATTCCAGCCAATTAGGAACGAGTAATGAGTTATGAGTGATTGGTTCTGATCGCCAAACGCTCAGTAATCGTTACTCACTCATAACTCATCACTTTTCATGTTGTCACTTTAACAAAGGTGCAACCTGCGACTGGGCGACTGCTGTCCTGACCTGAAGCTCGTTGCCGGTGGTGGTGGCTTTCAAATTCTCCAGCGCGCTTCTTGCCAGCGTGCCTTTCGCTCCCGTCAACCGGTTAATAAACAATCCGCCAAGCTGCTTCAGTCCCTCGAGAGTGTCGCCCAGATTTTTTGCGGAGTAAGTGTCTACAGTGCGTGCCGTTAACATTACCTCGAGGTCAGCGCTGGTCATACCAAGCGTGCCATAAAGCTGCCGGACGGCGGTCAACTCACGCGCGATCGCATCGTTAGTCAGACTCAAGTTTTCCAGCAGCTGTGGCGAAACGTTGCCGCCGAATCCCACTATTGCGTTTGGGTCACGGCTGGCGAGGGCCAGCAACTCGGCATTGGGATGTTTTCCGGTCCGGGTCGCGTCAATCGCGCCACGCACGGCTTCAAGATCACCAAGGGCAAGAGTATTGCCATCCAGCGCAGCGACTGCCAGGTCGTGCACCTTCATGTCCCATAAACCCAAAAGCCTGAGCTGACGTTCAAGGGTGTAGATGTAAATCGTTTTCCCCTGATACTTTTGTTCCGCGTATTTTCCATTCGTGGCTAACCTGCCGGCTGCCACCAAGCCTGCGGCGTTAAAGGTGCCGCGCGCCAGGGCCACAGTCGAAACCTTGGTGACGCCTTCGCGCGGATATTTATAACTGAGGCCAAGAGCCACTTGTTCGAACGAACGAGGGTCAAGACCTGTCTGCGTCTTAAACTTTGCCAACTCGTTTGTGACTTCGGTTAACTTCGCAGGATTCTCGGCGAGGAGTTTGGGTAGCGCCTCGTTGAATACGCGGGTTACGTTGATGATTGCGACGGCGTCTGACGGCGGTAGAGATGACAATAAGGTCGGCGCTGCTTTCGTGCTGGTTGTCAGACGATTTCGCTGCGCCAGTCCGATCACGGAAACGCCAACGGTGAGCAGCAGTGCTGCTGTAGTTAATTTGAGAATACTAGTTTTCACGATAGAAAAACCCTTTCCTGGATTTGGCCCACGCGAGCCACTGCAGTTGATTTGACGCTAGGTGTTAGTTGCCATTCCGCTATCCCGAGGTTGGCCTCAACTTGCGAAACAGGCAAGTAGTTCAGAGTTCAAGCTTTAGGTTGCGCTTGCGATGGAAGACAAGCTGAAGCTTGAACTCTGAACTGCTTGAACATTGCGACACTAGACTCGTTCGACCAGCAATGCCAGTCCCATGCCTCCGCTGACGCAAAGAGTCGACAGTCCCAACCTGGCGCCGCGCTTTTTCATTTCATGAAGCAGCGTCGTAGTAACGCGCACGCCGGTGCATCCGATGGGATGACCTATCGCGATCGCGCCGCCGTTTACGTTTAACCGGTCCGGATCAAACTTCAGCTCGCGATCGCACGCGATGACCTGGGCGGCGAAAGCCTCGTTCAGTTCGATGAGATCGATATCCGTAAGCGGAAGCTGCTGTCTTGCCAACAAAGATCTGATCGCAGGCACAGGCCCAATTCCCATAATCTCCGGCGCCACGCCAGTGACTTCGTAATCAACAATCCTCGCCTCAGCCTGGACACCCGAGCTTTCCAGTGCAGCTTCGCTCAGCACAAGTACCGCCGCCGCTCCGTCTGTTATTCCTGACGAGTTTCCGGCCGTGACGGTCCCGGCTTTGGAAAACACCGGCGCCAGCTTTCCGAGGTCCTGCTTCGTTGTACCCGCCCGCGCGTGCTCGTCGCGAGCGAAGTTAGTTGTTTCACCCTTGCGGCCTTTAATTTCCAAAGAGACAATTTCCTCATCAAATCGTCCTGACTCAATCGCAGCCTGCGCGCGTTGCTGCGAGCGTAGCGCGTACTCATCTTGCTCGTCGCGCGAAATCTCGTACTGACGCGCGAGGTTCTCCGCAGTCTGGCCCATAACCAACCCTGACAACGGATCGTTGAAGCCGTCGCGGTACATGCCGTCGACCAGTTCCGTGTTGCCCATGGTCATTCCCCAGCGAGCTCCCTCAGCAAAATAGGGAACGCGTGACATGCTCTCCGTGCCGCCCGCGAGCACGATATCCGCGCGGCTGAGCATGATTTGTTGCGCCGCCAACATGATAGCCTGCAAACCGGAGCCGCATGCCTGATTGACTGTGAACGCCGGCACCGTCTCGGGCACACCCGCGCGATAGGTGATCTGGCGCGCTACGTTTGGTCCGCCGCCGGCCTGTCGAGCGCAACCCCAGATTGACTGTTGAATCTGATCCGGGCGCAGGCTCGCGCGTTCAAAACCAGCCTTTGCCGCGGCCACACCAAGATCTGCTGCCGTCCAGGACGCCAGCGTCCCGCCAAAGCGGCCGATGGCCGTGCGCACGGATGCTGCAAGGTAGACGTTTTTCATTGATCGTTTGTTAGCAAATTATTGTTTGGAATTGATTGACTAAAAATGGTAGCACACGGTAGAAGTAACGACGAAACACCCTACCGGAACTGCTTTACAACCGCTTCGCAACGCTTTGGAGTGCGGTGGCAAGCGAAGCGCGACACCGCTTTAGATTCGACACCGATCTTTAGTTCGACCGATTTTCGGAGGTGACCGTTGCTGCCCCCTAAAGCAGATCCGCGCGAAGTGCCCTGGCCGCATGCTCCCATTCACCGTCTATCCACGAAGGGAACCTACTTCGTAACGGCGGGCACGTACCAGAAGGAACACTTCTTACGCGGAGCTAATCGCGTGCAAGTCTTGCATCGCGGGCTGCTGACGGTCGCGCAAGAGTTTGGCTGGACGCTAGAGGCCTGGTCGGTCTTCTCGAACCATTATCACTTCGTTGCGCACTCGCCAGAGTCGGATGACAACGCAGAGAGTCTCTCGCAAATGCTCGGACTGCTCCATGAAAAAACTGCCAAGTGGATTAACAAACTTGATATCTGCAAGGGCCGTCAGGTTTGGCACAACTTTTGGGACACTCGGCTAACTTACGAAAGATCTTATCTGACACGACTGAATTATGTGCGTCAGAATCCGGTGAGGCACGGCCTGGTGGCAGTGGCGAATAAATACCCCTGGTGCTCCGCAGCATGGTTTGAGCGGACTGCTAGACCAGCTCAGGTTAAGACGATATACGGTTTTAAGTTGGATAAGGTACGAGTGTATGACGAATATGAAACAGCGCCGGATTGGTAGGGAAAGAATCTTGAGTTATAGACGAACAATCTAAAGCGCCGTCGCCGCTGCGCTCTGCCGGCGCACTCCAAATATGCCCGAACGCGTTAACACACCAGCACGTATCGAAGCAGCTCGTTCGACAATTGCCGAATTGCTAACAACCCATGCCGAGTGGTTTTTTACGCTCAACGGCGGGGAATCGTACGCGCTCGGAAGAGGCGAGTTGGATATTGCCGTCGCTTATGGACGCCTGATTCTTACCAGTTGGACGCAAAAGGGAAGTCGGGCGTGGAAAATTTTTGACTGGGATTCGACAGGCGAGAAGTTAACCTTCAGGGCCTCGCGCCAAATGGGAGCGGAGCGGCCATTGATTGAACTGGTGCCACGCGCTGCTGCGAGCGCCATCGCGGTAACCGTAAAGACTGCGCGCCAAAAGCGTTCAGTTCAGCTAGGCGAGCTCGCCTGTTCAGTTCAATCCGGAGCGAAACTTGAACGGGCCTCGCTGAGCCCAGGCGCGCGACGTGGACAGCCGGGGCGTTATGCGCGAATTCTCTTGCGGCAAAAACATCAGCGACTTGCTGTGGCCGGATCGGTTGCCGCAAGCAAAGCGAGTGACGCTGACGCATTTCTGGCTGCGGCGCTGTTGTGGTTCAAGCGCACTGGAGAACGTGCCCGGCCTCCTTACATTCAACAGCTCTGGTTGCTGGTCGAGCGGGATTTGGTTAAGCCAATAGCGCAACGAGTTGCGATGTTGCGCCAGAGTCTGCGCGCGGCTGTTGCTGTTTTCGAAGTCGATCAGCAATTGACGGAGATGAAACTGGTGGACGTGCCTGCGCGTGAAGATTTATGGAAGCGGAGACTGGCTCGCTTTCCGCCGGTTCCCGCCGGCGCGTCGAGCGAGATTGCCAGGCGTCTTATCGATCTGGCGCCTGACGCGATTGACGTCGTTAAGGCGCGGCAGGGTGAAACTCTTCGTTACTTCGGGTTGCCGTTCGCGCGAGTGCGCCGCGTAATGGAAACTGAACGACTATGGTTTGGCGTCGAGAGCCTGCGTCGCAGGCTGCTGGACGAAGACACTGAGAACGAATGGCGGAATCTTTTTACCGAATTGCTGGCTCACCGAGCGGCGCAAGCTTCCGACCATCATCACGCGCTCTACCGAAATGCAGCCGAAGCCTGGCTTGAATCGCTCCTGCGCCGAGACATCACGCGACTCGATCCTGGCTTGATAATCGCACCGTTGCATGCGCAGTTCAGGACTGCGCGAGGCGGCGTGCTCGGCGTTCGCCCAGTTGATCTGCTGGCGCTCAGACAGGATGGACGACTGGTTGTTATCGAGTTAAAAGTGGCAGAGGCGCGCGAGCATGTCTTGCAGGGAGTTGACTATTGGCAACGCGTTGAGGCTCACCGCCGCCGCGGCCATATCACGCGCGCCAAACTTTTCGGCGATAGAAAAATCAGCAATGAGTCGCCGCTCGTCTATCTGGTGGCGCCGACCCTGCGAGTCCATCCCGCATTTACCGCGTTGGCGCGCTCGATTGATCCCGACATCGAAATCTATCGTTTCGATATCAACGAAGACTGGCGCGCCGGAGTGCGCGTGATGCGCCGCATGCGCGTCAATCGATCTTGATACCGAAGTCTATCGCTTCGATAGCAAGGATGATTGACGCGCCGGCCCGAGGTTCATCTAAGTGCTGGTTTAATGAGAAGACAGCGGTTGCGATTGCAAACCGAAGGCTGCCGGGTTCTCGCCGATTATCGCTGCTGCAAAGAAGCGTGGGACATAATAGACGCTCTCGGAACGAAATGCGTCATCGAGTTTGCTGCGATCGGCGTTCAGAGCGCAGATGCTGCACTGTTTGTTCTGGTCGTTAACAAGCAATTTCAGATCGCGGGCCGTCTGCTGTTCCCCACGATTGTATGCCAGCAGCGCCAGCGCTTCCTTCATCGGATCGTCCTTGAACTTGTCCAGGCTATCGGTGATGTAGCGCGCGGCGGCATCAGCGGATTTCCCCACGTCCAACAAGTCATCCGCGGTTAGACCGTATCGTTCCCCGGTCTTCGGAACAAACTGAAACATGCCAATTGCGCCCATTGAGTTTGGCGACTGAATGTTCTCGTACTCCGACTCTACCCAGGGAATATAAAGGCCAATAAGCGGCGAAATGTTGCGCGACTTAAATGAGGCAATGAGCATCGAAGCCTGAGCCTGACCGCGCTGGAAGACGAGGCGCAAGTCACGTTTCCCTAAACTGGTGTCACCGTTTTTAACGAGACGCCTCGAGTATTGATTCACGGCCTGCTGAATATCTTCTACGAAGGCTGGCGTGAATTCGTAATTCCGGCCGGATATTTCGTTGGCAATGCGTTGGGCCTGGGAAGCCACAAACTCAGACCGTTCGCTTTGTGTCATCTGTTGATAGACGCGGGCCGAGGCTGTTGTTTGCGCACTCAATTTCTGCGAGTTAGCGGCTAAAGAAAGAATAAGGGCCAAAAGTAACAGCAGCATTTTTTGAAGTTTCATTTCTTGTTCCTCATCTGTTTGGATTCAAGTTAACCGGGACGGACTTAATGTCCCGCCTACTAGTTAAGCGAGAAATTTGGATGAGAGTGTTCAACAAACCGCTAGCGAGAAAAAGTAACGAAAGTGTTCATCGCCGGCTTGATAAACTTTAGTTTGGCGGAAGCTAAATTCTACCAGACAAGCGATGTTAGAATCTCGCCCGATGATGACCGTCAACGCCGATGATCTAACGGGACTGTTAATCGAATGGGGCCAGGGAGACAAGGCCGCGCTCGATCGGTTGACTCCATTGGTGTATGACGAAATCCGGCGTATTGCGCATCGGTATGTGCAGCGGGAGCGCGAAGGCCAAACGCTGCAAACGACGGCGCTGGTAAACGAAGCATACCTGCGACTAGCGGGTTCGGCGAACATCGCCTGGCAGAATCGGGCGCACTTCTACGCTGTGACCGCGCAGGTGATGCGCCGGATTCTGATTGATCATGCGCGGCGACGACAATACGTCAAACACGGCGGCGAGAGCGAGCGAGTTCCCTTTGAAGTGGCAATTTCAGAAGTGGGGTTGATGTCGCAGCCGCGCGCGGCGGAATTGTTGGCGCTTGATGAAGCTTTGGAGGAACTGGCAAGACTCGATTCCCGCAAGAGCCGAGTAGTTGAGCTGCGCTACTTCGGCGGGTTGAGTCTCGAGGAGACGGCAAAGGTCCTCGAAGTTTCTCTCATGACCGTACGACGTGATTGGCGGGCCGCGAAAGCGTGGCTGTTTAGAAGGATGAGGGACGAGGGATGAAGGATGAAGGATGAAAGTAGAAGAAGGAGCTTGGTTTGTTCTCTTCATCCTTCATCCCTCATCCTTCATCCTTCATCTTTAGATTTATGACTCCTGAACAATGGCAAAGAGTGGAGGCGGTGTTGCAAGAGGCGATAGATCGCTCGCCGCAGGATCGTGCTTCGTTCCTTGATGCAGCCTGTGCAGGCGATAGGCAGTTGCTGGACGAAGCGACGTCGTTAATCAACGCCTACAACGAGGCCGGGGATTTTATCGAGCAACCGGCAATCTCACAGGATGCGCACATACTTGTCGGCAGTGATATCGCCGACAAGATTGGACACGAGATCGGTCCCTACACGATCGTCAAGCGGCTGGGTGGCGGAGGCATGGGTGAAGTCTATCTGGCGCAAGATGCGAGGCTTGATCGTCTCGTCGCTCTCAAGATTTTACCGGTTTACTTTGCTTCAGATGATGCACGCCTGCGCCGGTTTCAGAGAGAAGCGAAAGCTGTTTCGGCTTTGAATCATCCAAACATCCTAACCATTCACGAAGTGGGTGAGGCAGCAGGCATTAGGTACATCGCGACGGAGTTTATTGACGGAGCGACAATTCGCCAGTTGCTCGCGAAACAGGAATTGTCGCTTGATGAGATTTTGGACACCGCCGAACAGATTTGCTCGGCGCTAGTCGCCGCTCACGTTGCCGGCATCGTGCATCGCGACATCAAGCCCGAAAATATAATGCGACGCGCCGATGGACTGGTGAAGATTTTGGACTTCGGCATCGCGAAACTGATGGAGCTGGCGACGCCCGATGAGGGTGAAGCGCAACCCGGGAACGGAACCCACACGGAAGCAGGTCTCTTGTTGGGGACGACAGGTTACATGTCGCCGGAACAGGCACGCGGCCTTGCAGTTGATGAACGAACTGACATCTGGAGCCTGGGTGTCGTGGTCTATGAAATGTTGGCGCACCGATTGCCCTTCACTGGCGCCACCCGCATGGATACGATTGTTGCCATTCTGCATCTCGATCCGGCACCGCTTTCCGAAGTCGCCGGCGATCAATACAACGTTTCAGCCCTCCTCGAGCAAACCATCAACAGGTGCCTCCGCAAAGAAATGGCGGATCGCCTGGGTTCAGCAAGTGAATTGCTCGGCGAGCTGAAGCGCGTGAGAGAACAACTCAACAATGAAACTTACCTGAACGGCTCCGCGATTAAATTTGGCAGGCAGCAAGCCGACGCTCCCAGCAAGCTGGCCGTGCGTTCCTTGCCGCGTCGATATTCTTTGCCGCTCCTCGTCCTGGTCATAGTGCTGGTGGCTGTGATAGCCGGAAGCATTCTTTACCGGCGTTCCGAAACGTCCGCGCCGGCGAGCCCCGCATTATCAACCGGAACCGCGACGGCGACGAGCGGCAAGCTTTATTCGCAGATGAGCGAAGCGGAACGACTGGATTTTGTGGATCAACAGGAACAGCGGATTTCAATGATGATGGGCGATCGTCCGGTAAAGCTTAATGGGGAAGCAGTGCGCGTCATCAAGTCACACGTGGATCGACTCGAGGCTAGAGGCCACGCGTCAGCGGCTCTGGGCTCGGAGACAATCAACAACGTCTATGGACGGGCCCGACCATACGTGCCCTTGATTGCGCGTTCGTTTGCAGCCCGCAAGGTTCCGATCATCATCGGCATTTATTTACCCGTGATTGAGTCGGCTTATCGCAACTGTTATGAGAACAGTATCGGAGCAAAGGGTTTATTTCAGTTTATGCCGCAGACCGCGGATCGCTACGGCGTCGCGCGCGAGGATATGTGTGACGTGGAAAAGATGACGCCGGCCGCCGCGCATTACATAGCAGACAGCATGGCTGAGCTGGGCGAAGATTCGCAAAGCATGACGCTGGTCTTGCTCAGTTATAACCGCGGTTCGGAATCAGTGCGGAACAACTTAAGGCAACTTAGAGACGCGAAAAACTACGAACGAAATTTCTGGACCCTGTTTGCGCATCGCGATGAACTCGACGATGCCTTTAGAAATGAGGGCGCTCACTACGTTCCGAGTTTCTTTGCAGCCGCAATCATCGGCGAGAATCCGCAAAACTTTGGGTTGCCGCAGCCGCCGCTCTCGAGGCTGGCTGAGTAAGCAGAAGGCAGAAGGCAGAAAGCAGAAAGAGCACTACGAGAAATGAACTTCGTAGTGCCCTTTTCGTTTGCCTACTGCCTACTGCCTACTGCCTACTGCCTACTGCCTACTGCCTACTGCCTACTGCCTACTGCTTTTCCTCAGTGTTTCACAAAGATATCTTCGATAACCGGACTCTTGGAAACTACCGGGGCTGGGCTTGCGGTAGGACGCATGGTTGACATTGCCTGCTCGGATGAAAGGATGCCTGATGTCCGCATCTTAAACTCGTCAACGTTCGTGGCATTGTGCAGCGCTTCTTCCATCGTGATAAGTCCTGCCTGAACGAGATGGAATAGCGACTGATCGAAAGTTTGCATGCCATACTGCGAAGCTCCGGCGGCAATTGCCTCACGAATCAGAGACGTCTTTTCTTCATTGATTATGTAATCTCGAATCAAAGCAGTTGAGACCATTACTTCAACTGCCGGTACGCGTCCCGCGCCTTTCGCTGCGCGAACCAGTCGCATCGAGACAACAGCCTTAAGGATGCCGGCGAGCTGAATGCGCACAGATTTCTGTTGGTGTGCCGGAAACGAAGAGACGATGCGCATGACGGTTTCCGTGGCATCGAGCGTGTGGAGAGTTGATAAGACGAGGTGACCAGTTTCGGCAGCCGTCAAGGCAGTTTCAATTGTTTCGTCGTCGCGCATTTCACCGACGAGGATCACATCGGGATCCTGTCGTAAGGCGCCGCGCAACGCTTCCGCAAAGGATCTGGTGTCAACGTCGACTTCACGTTGCGACACAAACGACAGCTTGTCTTTGTGCAGAAATTCGATCGGATCTTCGATTGTAACGATGTGCCCGCTGCGCCGCGCATTGATTCTGTCGATCATCGCAGCTAGGGTGGTGGATTTACCTGATCCGGTTGAGCCGGTCACCAGGATCAGCCCGCGTCGCTCTTCGGTGATGCGATCGATTACAGGCGGCAATCCCAGTTCCGATGCGGCTCTTGTTCTGTCCGGGATCACGCGGAGCACAACGCTGACGCTACCGCGCTGTTGAAAGATGTTCGCGCGAAATCTTCCCAGATCCTTGACACCATAGCCGATGTCAACTTCAGAAACTTCTTTGAAGCGTTGCTTCTGGCGATTCGACATCATGGCAAATGCCATGTCGAGGGTGTCTTCGGGCTTGAGCCGGGGAGCATCAGCAAGGGGGTGAAGTTCACCGGCGATGCGCATGACGGGGAAGGCTCCGACTTTGAGATGGAGGTCGGAGGCGCCATGACTGCACGCAACCCGTAGCAGATCGTCAATTTTGATGGGCATAGAAGGATGGACCTTTCGAACTTTGCCAAATCTGGTTAGCGGCTTTTGTTGATTTTCGCGCTGTAAGGGGCGCTTCGTTTGATCTGGGAAGCACATTACCACAGCCCGTGGCCGGATAATGCTGATCGAATATAGCTTGTAAGAGCTAACAGCGTCAACGTTTATCCGAATAGCCAGACAAAAGCAGCGAGCGAGTTGCCTCGCCCGCTGCCTCGGGTTTCCTCGGAAGGATGCGTACCTATTCGATTACGTTACCGGCTGTCTGAAACTTCAACACGGGCTCGGCCGCTTGATTGCTAACATTCGTCGCCGTTCGCGGCTGCGAGCCGTTGTTGCCCGGTTCTGCGCCTTTGGCTGCGTTCACATAAGTGAGCCAGTCGCCCGGAGCTTTGCGTTCGCCCTTGGTGATCTCGAAAAAGGCTTTCTGAATTTTTTCAGTTATCGGACCGCGCCCGCCCTCGCCAACTGTAATGCGATCGACGGAGCGGATGGGTGTGATTTCGGCGGCCGTGCCGGAGAAGAAGAGTTCGTCAGCCACGTAAAGGGCGGCGCGCTGAATGCTTCGTTCCTTCACGACAATTCCCAACTCGTGACAAATCTGAATCACGCTGTCGCGGGTAATTCCTGCCAGGATTGACGATGAGAGTGGCGGTGTCAGGACCGTCCCATTGCTAACCGTGAAAATGTTCTCGCCCGAGCCTTCCGAAACATAGCCTCGATCATCAAGCGCGATGCCCTCAGCAAAACCGTTGAGCAACGCTTCCATCTTGATGAGCTGAGAGTTCATGTAGTTCGCGCCGCTCTTTGCCATCGCCGGCATGGAGTTTGGCGTCAGACGGTTCCAGGTTGAGACACAAACATCAACGCCTTTTTCGATCGCTTCGTCACCGAGATATTTGCCCCAGTCCCAGGCGCCAATGTAGCAGGCCAACGGGTTAGGAAAGGGATTGACTCCGAAAGCTGGTCGCGCTTCGTCAAGACTTCGAAAGAGAATGGGTCGGATGTAGCACTGTTCCAAACCGCTGCGTCTCACTAACTCAACCGAAGCGTCGCACAACTGTTCCAAACTCCGGTTGTGATCCATACGATAGATCTTCGCTGAATTTAAAAATCGCTGCATGTGTTCCTTCAAACGAAAGACCGCCGGACCCTGTTTCGTCGCGTAACAACGTATGCCCTCGAAGATGCTCGAGCCATAATGAAGAACGTGGGACATTACGTGCACCCGCGCGTCGTTCCAGGCGATAAATTCGCCGTCGTGCCAAACGACGTCGCAAATCCGCGGAGTTGCTATATTTTTCTTTTTGTCTTCGTTTGAGAACATGTGTTCTTCTCCTTACGATCAATTTCAGGAACCCAGCAGCGAGGAAAGTCTAAATTCAAGTCGCACGGAAACGATTTCTTGTAAACCTATTTTACAGGAAGACCGGTTCCTTTAAGAAGGTTGGGGGCGGTGCTTACCAAACAGTTATCGAGAACATCGCACGATACAGTAAGCGCACTTTCCTTGGCAAGGCCGGGCTTAGTTCACGCTTGATTCAATAAGGTTCGCAAAGTAACATCAAAAATGCTTCAGCAATTAGCAAAGACTCTTAATCCGTCGCGCTTTCCGGTGAAGCACTGCCGGCCTTTGATTCGCCGGACGCCTTCGATGTCTCGTTTGGGCCAATTTATTGAACGCCCGATTCATTATCTGACTTTTTTTGCACTCATTCTGAGTTCCGTTTTTTATACCAACTGTCGCATGACTGAAAAAACCAACACCCCAACTAGTGCATCGCCGCAAACGTCCCCTGACTTAAGTACCATTCATCGGCGAGCGATCGCTATTGATATGCACGCCGACACGCCGCAACGTCTGCTGGATGAACACGTGGATCTGTCCCAGCGCCTTCCTGACGGACACTTCGATTCGGTTCGCGCTCGCGAAGGTGGACTCGACGCCCAATTTTTTTCGATCTGGGTTGAACCTCAATTATTTGGTGGCGGCGGCCGGACCGCGATGAAGCGGGCTGATGACCAGATTGCGGCCGTACGCGCGGTGGCCGAACGCCATCCCGAGACCTGGCAGTTTGCGACTACGGCTAGCGACATCAGACGCATCACCGCCGAAGGAAAACTGGCTGCCCTAACTGGGCTGGAGGGCGGCTATGCGATCGACGAGAAGCTCGAAAACGTCGAGCGCTATTACAACCTGGGAGTGCGCTACATGTCACCCGCCTGGACGGAGAGCTTGAGTTGGGCCGGCTCGTCCGGTGACGATGCGGGTAAGACGCGCGGGTTGAATGATTTTGGTCGTGCTGTGGTTCGTGAAATGAACCGGTTGGGCATGATGGTTGACGTCTCACACGTTTCCGACAAAACGTTTTGGGACATCGTCAATACTTCAACCAAACCGGTGATCGCGACACATTCCGGTTGCCGCGCTATAACCAACGTGCCGCGAAATCTCACCGATGACATGATTCAGGCTATCGCAAAGACTGGCGGCGTCGTAAACGTGATCTTCTATCCCGAACACCTCGAGCCAGGGTGGAGCGAAAAGAAAAAGAAAGTTGACGCCGAAATCGCCGCCGAAGTTCAACGCGCTTCCGAAGAAGAGAAAGGCGATGTCGCGCACAAGAAGCTCGCGCGCGATCGGGTGAGACGAGAGGAGTTTGCGAAACGACTGCCAGCGGTCGCAGTCTCGCGCCTGGCTGATCATATTGATCACGTAGTGAAATTGGTGGGAGTTGATCACGTAGGAATTGGTTCTGACTTTGATGGCGTGCAGTCAACGCTCAGCGACCTGGCTGACATTTCTCAACTGCCGAACCTTACGGCGGAGTTGTTGCGGCGCGGCTATTCAGAAAGCGACGTCGATAAGATTCTTGGCGGGAACATGCTGCGCGTAATGGAAGCGGTAGAGAAGTAGGCCCAGGCATTCCGGCCTGTCCCTTTTCTTATGGTACAGACACCTCTCAAGGGGAGAGTTGGACGCAGACCTCGTATCGGTTTCCATGCCCCGATCAAGGGCGGCCTTCACGAGGCCCTGCTCGTCGCTAAAGATACCGGCTGCGATACTGTCCAAATTTTCTCCCGTAATCCGCGCGGCTGGATGGCCAAGCCGCTCACTGCTGAAGACGTCTCCTTATTTCGCCAGACACGCCGGCTCACTAAACTCAATCCGCTCGTCATCCACTGCAACTATCTGGTGAACCTCGCCGCCGCTGATGAACTAATGCTGGAAAAGTCGCGCGCTTCCTTTCGCGAAGAAGTTGAGCGGGCAATTCTATTGGGTGCCGATTATCTCGTTGTCCATCCAGGAAGTGCGCGCGGAGCGTGTGAAGCGGACGGCATACGCCTGTGTGCCGAGAGTCTTAAGTTCGCCTGCCGGCGTTTGAAGTTCAGCGGAGTGAAAATTCTTTTGGAGAACACTGCGGGACAAGGTGAATGTATTGGCCACCACTTCGAGCATCTGCGTTCCATCATGGATGCCTGCCCGAAGATTCCGCTCGGAGTTTGCTTTGATACTGCCCACGCCTTCACCGCCGGCTACGACATCCGCGAACGGGATGGTTTGGAAGCCCTGATTAACAGAATCAAAAGCACCGTCGGGACCAAGAACATCCGCGCCATTCATTTTAACGACTCTCGCGCCGCTTACAATTCTCGGGTCGATCGCCACTGGCATATCGGTGAAGGCCACATCGGCAGCGAAGCCCTGCGGCGTGTGGCCCAGCATCCCAAACTCGCCCATGCGGCCTTCATTCTGGAAACGCCTTACGACGATCCAAGAGCGGATTTGAAAAACTTGAATATGCTGCGGTCATTTGTTGAAGAACCAACGCTAACAACGATGGGCGAGAAGTAATGGTGTTCGGGACACTCGGCGTTCAGGTCACCTGGAGCTTACGGCTTTGCCTTGAGGTGCGCGGCAGGTCTCTGACTTGCCGATGCCCAACCTCTCCAAACTTGGGATCTATGACCCAAAGTTAGGTCAAAGACCTAAGAAAAATTCACTCAAGGTTTCGGCAAGTCAGAGACTTGCCGCGAACCGGAACGGCGAAGCCCGAGAGTTAGACAAGAAAAGTAGTCTTGCGCTAGGATACTGTCCGGAATAATCCAAAACGATGAAGAATTTTCAACCAGTCTCGAAACTCCTCCTAACGGTGCCGCTTCTGCGTCGCGCCTTCTGAAGCGCGGTATAGCGGAGCGGCGAATCCCTACCCTACAACTTAGATCGCTCGATGCTGGTAGCGCGTGCATGCGCAAACTAATAGTTTGCGGTCCGACCGCAGTCGCAAGCCGGCAGTTTGCGTTACAAATAATTCGTGTTAAGTGTAGACACCGTCAGGAAAAGAATCATGGATGAAAAATATTTCCCGGAACAAATAGAAAGCAAGTGGCAGCAACACTGGGAGCAAACCAAAGCGTTTGAGGTTGCTGAAGACGACCCGCGCCCAAAGTTTTATTGTCTCGAAATGTTGCCTTATCCGTCGGGCTTTCTCCACATGGGCCACGTGCGCAACTACGCCATCGGTGATGCGCTCGCCTGGTACAAGCGTCTGCAGGGTTTCAACGTGCTGCACCCGATCGGCTGGGACAGTTTTGGCCAGCCGGCCGAACAGGCTGCCATCAAGCGCGGCGTTAATCCACGCGATTGGACCGAGGAAAACATTGCGCACATGCGCGGCCAAATGAAGCGACTGGGAGTCAGTTACGACTGGTCGCGCGAGATCGCCGCACACCGGCCGGAGTATTACAAGTGGGACCAGTGGTTCTTCCTGAAAATGTATGAACGAGGGCTGGCGTACAAGAAGAAGTCGCCGGTTAACTGGTGTCCGCGAGAGAGCACGGTACTTTC
>Ga0070697_100000159_pt1 | contig 55138 bp, 56 predicted proteins | sample KBSK1501metaG_FD_65475 | JGI IMG/M metagenome (GOLD analysis project Ga0070697, IMG submission 65475) | Corn, switchgrass and miscanthus rhizosphere microbial communities from Kellogg Biological Station, Michigan, USA - KBS K1-50-1 metaG | ecosystem: Host-associated > Plants > Roots >... | reverse complement strand
GGCGAGCTTGTCCACCACGCCATGGACGAGGGCAGGCTGCCGCGGCGCAACGGGGTCCGGCCGCACGTCAACGTGACCACGACCCTGGAAGGCCTGAAGGGGGAGGTCGGCGTACCGCCGGCGGACCTCGAGCTCTCGCTGCCGATCTCGACGCGGTCGCTGGAGCGCATCGCCTGCGACGCCACCATCTCCCGCGTGCTGCTGGCGGACTCGATGGTGATCGACGTCGGCCGGGCGACGCGGGTCAACTCGGCGCCGAGGCGGCGGGCGCTGCGGGTCAGGGATCGCGGCTGCCGGTTCCCGGGCTGCGACCGCTCGGCCAGCTGGTCGACCCCGCATCACATCATTGCCTGGTCGCGGGGCGGCCCGAACAACCTGGCCAACGAGGTCCTGCTCTGTCACTACCACCATCGACTGGTGCATGAGGGCGGGTGGCAGGTGATCAAGGCCGGGCGCGAGTACCGTTTCTTGCCGCCGGAGCGCGTGATCATGAAGAGGGCGCGAGGGCCGGGGATACGCTGGGCCGCGTAGGCCGGCCCGTCTCCTCTGGCCGACACACTAGGATTCCGGACGTGACGATCAAGTTCGCCGAGCGCATGTCGCGCCTCGGGACTGAGAGTGCATTCGAGGTGCTGGCCAAGGCGCGGCGCCTGGAGTCGGAAGGGAAGCACATCGTCCATCTCGAGATCGGCGAGCCCGACTTCGCCACGCCGGACAACATCGTCGAGGCCGGGATCTCGGCCATGCAGAACGGCTACACCCACTACACGCCGGCGAGCGGGATTCTCGAGGCGCGGCAGGCCGTGGCCGAGTTCGTGACCCGCATGCTCAGGACCGAGGTGGACGCCGGCGAGGTCGTGCTGGTGCCCGGCTCGAAGAACGTCCTGCTCTTCACGCTTTTCGCGTGCATCGAGCCAGGCGACGAGGTGATCCTCCCCGACCCCGGCTACCCCGCATATGCCTCGCAGGTGAGCTTCATCGGCGCGGTGCCGAAGGTCGTGACGCTGCGCGAGGAGACGGGATTCCGGATGGACCTCGACGAGCTCGAATCGCTCGTGACGCCGAAGACGCGGATGCTGATCATCAACACTCCGCAGAATCCGACGGGCGGGGTGCTAACCGACGAGGATGTTCACTTCGTTTGCGAGCTCGCGCAGCAGCATGACCTGCTCGTCGTCTCCGATGAGATCTACAGCCAGCTCGTTTACGGCTTCCACCACGTCTCGCCCCTTTCGCAGCCGGGCATGCGCGAGCGCACAGTCTTGATGGACGGCCTTTCGAAGTCCTATGCCATGACCGGGTGGCGCCTTGGTTATGCGGTCGCGCCGAAGGCCTTGGCGGCGAAGCTCGACCAGCTGATGATCAACTCGTCATCGTGTGCGGCCGGCTTCACACAGATGGCGGCGATCGAGGCCCTGGCGGCGCCGGAATCGGCGCATGCGGTCACGCGGATGGTCAAGGTGTTCGAGCACAGGCGCGACCTCGTCGTCGACGGCCTCAACGACATCCCGGGCGTGCGATGCACGCGGCCCCAGGGTGCGTTCTACGCGTTTCCGAACATCGAGGGGACTGGATTCGACGAGCGCGAGCTGGCCGACCGGCTGCTGGGCGAGGCCGGGGTTGCTGTTCTGCCTGGGACAGCGTTCGGAGCCGCAGGCAAGGGCTTCATCCGCATCGCTTACACGCAGTCGGAGGACGAGCTGTCACGCGGCCTGCAGCGCATCAGGGAGTTCATCTCGGCCCACCGGCCTTAAATCAAATAGAGCCGGGCGCACCGGCGCCCGGCCCTTTGGAAGGGATTGGGTCTCCTTTCAGTCGCCGCTTTCGGATTCCGTTTCCGTCTCCGTCTCGTGCGTGGTGGCGGGCTGGGTTTCGGTCTCCGTCTCGGGGGTCTCGGTCTCCGTCGCGTCGGTGTCGGTGTCCGTGTCGGCGGCTTCGCCCTGCGCCTCGGCCGCTTGCTCGGCGGCTTCTTGCTGCTGTACGTCGGTCGTGAGCTCCGCCGCCTCCGCGGCGGCATCTGCATCGACGTCCGCGCCGGCCTGCTCTGTCGATGTGGCCACGCCGGTGAGGGGCATGAGGCCCCCTCTCGAGGACATGTGGTTTTGATGCGCTCCGGCCGACGAGACGACGAGGATCAAGCCCGCGACGGCGGCAAATCCTGCGACTCCGAGCTTCCCGAATCGACTCCTGAGCATGCTTACCTCCCTGTGGTGGCCCGAACCGGGCAACACTGATAACGCTGCGGCGGGGCGATGTAGGAACTTCATGAGTCCGATGGGGAAGGAGACGGCGAAGGAGCCGGGGACTCCGACCCTGAGTGCTCGCCGTCTGAGCCGGGGCTGGGCGTTTCGGCCGGCTCCGGCGAGGGTGTGGCCGACGCTTCGGGCGGCTCGACCGGCTGCGAGTGGGTTTCACCGCCTGACGGCTCGGGTGATTCGTGGCTCGGTTCAACGGCCTCAGACGGCTCGGCACGCGGAGTCGGGTTCGCCTGTGTGTTCGGAGATGTGATCGGCGAAGGCGAAGGGCCCGCCGGGCCGACGCGCGTCACATTCTCGACGGTGGTCACCCAGACGGCCGGGTCGGGACTCCCTAAGACCGCCGACGCAGCCACCAGCAGCACCGCGACGACGCCGGCGACCACGAGCGCGGGCGTCATGCCGCCGAACCGTCGGTATCCGGTCCGCGGTTGGCTGTAGCGGGCATCCGAAGGCAGGGGCGTCGGACCCTCGAGGCGGTCCAGCTCCGCCCTCAACCGCGCGTCGAAATCAGGCCCGAGTTGATCTGTCATGTGTGCGTGTTCCGGCCGATCCTTGAAGGACAACGATTCAGCGGCTTCAAGTGGGAAGGGGCTTCTGATCTTGGCCGAGGAGGATTCGCATCCTCTCGCCGGCGATGCGCAGCCTCTTGTTGACCGTCCGCTCCGAAACGCCGATCGCGGCGGCGATCTCGCGGTTGTTGTAGCCGTGGTAGTGCCGCAGGACCAACGCCGCCCGCAACTTCGGCGGCAGCGTGCGGAGCGCTGCCGCCAGGTCTCGGTCCAGGGCGACCTCGGCCGGATCAGGGCCCGCGCCCGGCCGGCCCAGCCGCCGCAGGATCACTCCGATGCTGCGCAGGTCTTCCTTCCGTTGGTAGGACACCGCCGTGTTGATGGCGATCCTATGTAGCCACGCCTCGGCGGGCGCATCCGGGCGCCACCTGGACCAGGCCCGAAACGCCAGCACGAACGCGTCCTGCGCGCAATCCTCGGCCGCCGCGGGATCGCCGAGGACCGCAACCAGCGTCCGGTAGATCTTTGGGTAGCTGTCCCGATACAGGCGATCGAAGTCGTCGCGCGAACCGGGCTCATACACCGGCCGCTCCGATTCGGCCTTGCCCCGCACGATGGGAATAACCGCAAAGGGTACACAGCCCGGCGGCGCCGGTCGCCGGGACTATATTGGGCGCCATGGACGACGGCAGCGTCCGTCTGACCCAGCCGCTGGTGAGGGAAGGGGGCCGGCTCCGGCCGGCTTCGTGGGACGAGGCACTTAACCGCGCGGCCGGCGGGTTTGAGCGCGCCAGGGCCATCGGTCCGAATGCCTTCGGCATGTTCAGCTGCTCGAAGACCACGAACGAGATGAACTTCATCGCCCAGAAGTTCTCGCGCGCGGTCATGGGCAGCAACAACGTCGACAGCTGCAACCGGACTTGACACGCCCCGAGCGTCGTCGGTCTGGCGACTGTGTTCGGAGCCGGGGGAGGAACATCTTCATACCGCGAGGCTGAAGAGACAGACCTCGTCCTGCTCTGGGGCTCGAATGCCCGTGAGACGCATCCGATCTTCTTCCATCACCTGCTGCGAGGAGTCCGCAACGGAGCGAGGCTGGTGGCGGTCGACCCGCGCCGTACGAGCTCGGCCGAATGGGCTGACCTGTGGCTGGGCCTCGACGTCGGCAGTGACATCGCGCTGGCCAACGCCATCGCGCGAGAGATCATCCACTCCGGCTTCGCGGACGCGGAGTTCATCCGCCGCGCCACCACCGGTTACGACGAGTACGCGAGATGCGTCGAGGCGTACACGCTGGAGCGTGCCGAGGCCGAGACCCGCCTGCCGGCGAGCGCGATCAAGGAGGTCGCGCACGCGTACGGCCGCGCCGATCGGGCCATGATCTGCTGGACGCTCGGCATCACCGAGCACCACAACGCCGTCGACAACGTGCTCGCGCTCATCAACCTTGCGCTCCTCACGGGCAAGGTCGGACGCTACGGCTGCGGGCTGAATCCGCTGCGCGGCCAGAACAACGTGCAGGGTGGCGGCGACATGGGCGCGATCCCCAACCGCCTGCCGGGCTTCCAGGATCTCGAGGACCCGGCGAAGAGGGCGCCGTTCGAGAAGGCGTGGAAGGCGTCCATACCGCCCAAGCGCGGCTATCACCTCAGCCAGATGTTCGAGTCGATGGATCACGGCGAGATGCGGGCCGTGTACATCGTCGGCGAAAACCCCGCGCGGTCCGAGGCCGACCAGACGCGAGCCGTGCGCCTGCTCAGCGGCCTCGAGCACCTCGTCGTCCAGGACATCTTCCTCACGCAGACCGCCGAGCTCGCGCACGTGGTGCTGCCGGCCGCGGCGGGATGGGCGGAGTCAGACGGAACGGTCACCAGCAGCGAGCGCCGTGTGCAGCGAGTGCGGCGAGCGCTCGAGCCGCCCGCCGGAGCCCGCGACGACATCCAGATCATCTGCGAGATCGCGCGGCGGCTCGGTCACGACTGGGGGCACCCGACCGCAGAGCAGGTCTGGGACGAATGCCGCAGCCTTTCTCCGATGCACGCCGGCATGTCCTATGCGCGGCTCGATGAGCTGGGCGGCATTCAGTGGCCGTGTCCTGACGAGACACACGCGGGGACGCAGTTCCTGCATGGGCGGTTGTGGCAGGACCCCCTCGAAGGTCCGCGTGCCCCTTTCAGCGTCGTCGAGAACGATCCGCCGGTGGACACGCTGACCGATGAGTTTCCCATCCGCCTGACCACCGGGCGGCGGCTCGACTCCTTCAACACCGGAGTGCAGACCGGTGCGTACAGCTCGCCGCTGAGGCAGCGCGAGGCGCTGCTCCTTTCGCCCGCCGATGGCGCGCGCCTTGGGATCGTCGATGGCGAGCGGGTGTGCGCGAGCTCGCGGCGCGGATCCATCGAGGTGCCGGTGCGTTTCGACGCCACGCTTCGGCCCGGTCTCGCGTTCCTTACGCTGCACTTTCCCGACCAGGTGGCCACAAACGTCCTCACCATCGACGCGACGGATCCCAAGTCGGGCACCGCCGAGTTCAAGGCGAGCGCCATCCGAGTCGACAAGATCGCCACGGTTCCTGTCACGTAGTTGGACATCCGCACCAGTGGGGGACCGCCGACGGCCGCGGAGGTCGCCGCCGTCGACGCCGTCCTGGGGCCCCCCGAATCCTTGTGGGAGGGCGGCGAGCGGACGCCGGGCGACGACCACCTCGCGCACGGCGGGCACGCGTCGCGACTGAAGCGCCACCTTCTGCTGCCGGTCCTGCACGGGCTCCAGGACGAGGTCGGATGGATCAGTCGGGGCGGCCTGGAGTACGCGTGCCGCCGCCTGAACGTGCCGCCGGCGGAGGCCTTCGGCGTGGCGAGCTTCTACGACCGCTTTGCCCTCGACGAGCAGCCTCCGCTCGCGGTCGCCGTGTGCGACGACATCGCGTGCAAGTGCGCGGGCGCCGACGACCTGTGCCGCGAGCTCGAGGCGAGGGTGGGTCCCCCCGGCGCTCGGAAAGAAGGCGCCGTGTGGCGCCGCAGCCCGTGCCTCGGGCTCTGCGACGGGGCGCCGGCGGCGCGAATCGAACGGACCGGCCGCGGCGCTGATCATGCTGAGGGCCGCCTGGCGCCGGCCTCGTTGGATGCGGTCACTGCGATCCTGGGCGGTGCGAGCTGGTCGGTAGATGAAGTGGCGCCGATGCCTCAGCCGCCGCGCGAACGGAGGCTGCTGCGCCGGATCGGGATCGTCGACCCCGAGAGCATCGACAGCTACCGCGCGCACGGCGGCTACACCGCGCTGCGCCGTGCGCTCGAGCTCGGCCCTGAGGGTGTCATCCGCGAGGTCACCGAGGCCAGGCTGCTGGGCCGGGGCGGCGCCGCCTTCCTCACCGGGCGCAAGTGGGATGCCGTCGCGCGCGCACCCGAGCGTCCACACCACCTGGTCTGCAACGCCGACGAATCCGAACCGGGGACGTTCAAGGACCGCGTCCTCATGGAGGGCGACCCGTTCGCCGTCATCGAGGCGATGACGATCGCCGCGATCACCACCGGCTGCGAGCACGGCTACCTGTACGTCCGCACCGAATATCCTCTGGCGCGGCAGAGAATCGAGAACGCTATCACACAGGCGCGCGACCACGGCTATCTCGGCGGCGACGTGGCCGGCTCCGGCCTGGCCTTCGACGTCGAGGTGCGGCGGGGCGCCGGGGCATACATTTGCGGCGAGGAGACCGCGCTCTTCAACTCGATCGAGGGGAGGAGGGGAGAGCCGCGGAACAAGCCGCCGTTCCCGGTCCAGGTGGGCCTTTTCGGCAAGCCCACGCTGGTCAACAACGTCGAGACCCTGGTCAACGTGCTCGACATCCTGGGCGAAGGCGGTGCCGCGTTCGCCGCCACCGGCACACCGGAATCCACGGGCACGCGCCTTTTCTGCCTTTCCGGCCACGTCCGCCGCCCGGGCGTTTACGAGGTGCCGATGGGCACAACCCTGCGCGCCTTGATCGAGCAGGCGGGCGGCCTGCGCGAGGGAAGAAGCCTGCGGGCCGTGCTGCTGGGCGGCGCTGCCGGCTCTTTCGTCACCGAGAGCCAGCTGGACGTGCCGCTCAGCTTCGAAGGCACGCGCGCCATCGGGGCGACGCTCGGCTCGGGTGCGGTGATAGTTCTCGACGACACCGCCGACCTCGAGGCGATCCTGCTGCGCATCGCGCGCTTCTTCCGGCACGAGTCGTGCGGCCAGTGCGTCCCATGCCGGGTCGGCACCAAGCGGCAGGAGGAGATCCTGCAGCGGCTGCTGGCCGGCCGGAAGTCTCATCGCAATGGTGACGTCGCGCTGCTCGCCGACATCGCGCAGGCGATGCGCGACGCGTCCATTTGTGGGCTCGGCCAGACCGCGGCGAGCGCAATCCAGTCGGCTGTGATCCAGCTCGAGGTGCTGCATGGCTAGTCCCGTTTTCGTCGGCGCGCCCCGGCGGATGCTCCAGCTGAGCATCGACGGCCGGGACGTGCAGGTGATGGAAGGGATGACGATCCTCGATGCCTGCAGGCAGGCGCACATCGACACGCCCACGCTGTGCAACCTCGAGACCCTGACCCCAGTAAATGTCTGCCGGGTTTGCGTGGTCGAGGTTGAAGGATCGCGGGTCCTCGTGCCCGCATGCTCGCGCAAGGCCGAGGCCGGCATGAAGATCCTCACCGACTCCGATCGGGTGCGCCACAGCAGGCGCCTTGTGCTCGAGCTGCTGGCGTCGTCGGTCGACATGTCCTTGTGCTCGCCCGAGGTGCATGGGTGGATGTCGCGATACCGCGCAGAGCCGCAGCGCTTCGGGCCAGAGGCTGCCACCGTGGCGCAGCCGGTGAAGGTCGACAACGACCTGTACGTGCGCGATTACTCGCGCTGCATCCTCTGCTACAAGTGCGTCGAAGCCTGCGGGGTCGACGCGCAGAACACGTTCGCCATCGGGGTCGCCGGCCGCGGGTTCGATGCGCACATCTCCACCGAGTTCACGACGCCGCTCCCCGACTCCGCGTGCGTCTACTGCGGCAACTGCATCGGCGTCTGCCCGACCGGCGCGCTCATGTTCAAGAGTGAGTACGACATGCGCCAGGCGGGCACGTGGGACGAGGCACGCCAGCAGGTGACCGAGACCGTGTGCCCCTATTGCGGGGTCGGCTGCATGCTCGAGCTGCACGTGCAGGACAACTCGATCGTGAAGGTGACCTCACCGCTCGACCACAGCGTGACCTCGGGCCACCTCTGTGTGAAGGGACGATTCGGCTTCCAGTTCGTCCAGCGTCGCGGCCGCGACTGACCTCAGGCGGCGGCGGGTTCGATGTCGAGCGTCACCGTGATGTGGTCCTGGATGACGGGCAGCCAGGGGACCGCCGGCTTCACGCTGATATCGACCGTGGTGCCGGGAGCCAGTTGCTCGAGCTGATGCCGGGCAGCGTCGATGCGGAGTCCTTTGATGCGGGCCTTGAGCTCGTCGGCCGTCGCGCTGGGCACGATGACCCCGATGGCGATGCCGTTGATGGCGACGTCGCCACCGGTGTTGGGCTGCTTCTGCACCTGGTAGCTGATCACCAGCGGATCCGAGGTCAGCTTGAATCCCCTGGGCAATTTCTGGTCCAGCGCGGCGCGCATGAGGGCATCAGCCTTGCCCTGGGAGAAGGCGGTAGCGGTCAGAGAGCCGGTGATCGTCATCGTGAACGATGTCACCTGGTCGCCGATTTTGTGGTCGCTGTCGACCTTGAACGTGGGCTGGCCGTCGACCAGGTAGTTGAGGCCTTCCGCCTGAGCCTGAAGCGACGCGTTGAGGTCCAGCGCGACCCGGGCGACCAATGCGGACTGGACCTGCTCGAAGTCCGACGGCTGGATCACGTGCGACGTCGAGGCATCGGCGCCGCCGGTGATCGGTTGTGGGTTCTGGACCTTGGTGTTGGCGATCGCCGGGTCGATCACGGTCACCGTGTTGGCGGCCGTGTTGCCGGCCTTGCCCTGCAGCAGGGCACGCACGAGGACCGACACCGATGAGCTGCTCGACGAGGCCATCGGCCCGCGGACCAGCGTCTGGTATGCGGTCCCGGAGGCTGTCTTCACCACGGTGCCCACGGGTATCTCACTGGGGCACGGAGCGCATGTGAACAGGACCACCCCGGTGGCGTAAGCGGGCGTCGTCACGACCGTGCTCGCGGTGCCCTGCTGGCTGTCGGTGACGTTGGCGTTGAGGGTCGTCGTCACCAGGTCGCGACCCTGCGGGCCGCCTTTCAGGGTCACGTTGGCGATGAGCTTCGAGGCCGGCACCGAAACGCTGACCGTGGCCGTCTCCATGATCACGAGACTGCCCAGCGCTGCCGCGAGCACCACGACGGCGCTCAGGATGTAGGCCGGCACGAGCGCCTGATGGGACCCCATCGCAGAGGTAAACGATAGACGAGCGCCGCAGGTTATCCGGCGTCGATAATGGGTGGCCATGCCGATCGTGTGGACCGACGTCCCTGAGGCCAACGAGCTCCTGGAGACCGATCCGCTCGCCCTGCTGATCGGCCTGGTCCTCGACCAGCAGGTGAAGATGGAAAAGGCGTTCCGCGGGCCTTACGACCTGAAGCAGCGCCTTGGCGGCCTCGACGCCCGCGAGATCGCGGCCATGGACCCGGCCACCCTGGTCAAGGTGTTCCGCGAGCGACCCGCGCTGCACCGATTCCCCGGCAGCATGGCTGCTCGTGTCCAGGCGCTGGCCCAGGTCGTCGTCAACGACTACGGAGGAGATGCCGGCGCCGTGTGGAGGGATGCGCGCGACGGAGACGATCTCGCCGCCCGCATCAAGAAGCTTCCAGGCTTCGGCGACATGAAGGTGAAGATCCTGGTCGCCGTGCTGGCCAAGAAGTTCGACATCAAGCCGGCGGGCTGGGAGAAGCACGCGGCCCACTGGCATACGGTGGCGGACGTCGATTCGGAGGAGTCGATGGCCGAGGCGCGCCTTGTGAAGCGGGAGATGAAGGCGGGCAAGCAGCCCTGAACCCCACCCCCGCGGGGATCGCTGTGCGATCCCGGCGGGACCTCCCCGCGTGGCGGGGAGGCTCTGATACCCTTCACGTTCTGGTCCGGCCCGAGCAGGGGACTCGGGCGGAAGCTCTAGTCGAGACGAGGATGAGATGAGTAAAGAGTGCACACCCACCCGGGAGGAATCCCGGGCGCTGGCCGCAGACCATGCCCTGATCCCGGTGTACCGGGAATTGCTGGCCGACATGCTCACCCCCGTCCGCGCCTACTCGCTGCTGTGCCCGCCGGAATCCCCCGGCTTCTTGCTGGAGAGCGTCGAGGGGGGTGAGCGGCTCGCCCGCTATTCGTTCATCGGCTACCAGCCCCGGCAGCTCGAGCTGGGCGATGGCGATCCTCTGCCCGCGCTGAGGTCGGTCGCAGCCGAGCGGACGATGCCCGGGATCCCACGGTTCCATGGCGGAGCGGTCGGCTACATTGGCTACGAGGCGGCCAGGCACTTCGAACGGCTTCCGGTGGCCGCGGGCGCTGCCCCGCCGATGCCGGAATCCGCATTCCTCCGCGCGGAAGATCTCGCGATCTTCGACCACGTCACACGCCGGCTGCGGCTGCTCACGATCCACCGGCCGGATCGGGAGGACTACGGCGACGCGGTCGCGCGCATCGACGAAATGGAAAGGCGACTGGCGTCGGATGCGGTGGCAGCGCCCGCGCCAGGACCTGACGGCGGGACCTGGGAGCCGAACATGACGCCGGGGCGGTTTCACGCGATGGTCGACGCCGCTCGGGAGCACATCCTGGCGGGCGACGCGTTCCAGGTCGTGGTTTCGCAGCGCTTCCGCAAGCACCTGGCAGCGAGCCCGTTCGATGTGTACCGCTGCCTTCGCGCCATCAACCCTTCGCCCTACATGTTCTTCCTGTCGCTCGGGGGCGACCGCCATGTGGTCGGCACGTCGCCCGAGAAGCTCGTCCAGGTCGAAGGCAGTCGCGTGGAGACCCGCCCGCTCGCGGGCACACGCCGCCGAGGCGCCGATCCCGCCGAGGACGCGAGGCTGGAGAAAGAGCTTTTGAACGACCTGAAGGAACGCGCGGAGCACGTGATGCTGGTGGACCTGGGCCGCAACGACGTCGGCCGCGTGGCCAGGCCAGGCACCGTCAGCGTCGAGCGCTTGATGGAGGTGGAGCGCTATTCGCACGTCATGCACATCTCGTCGACCGTCAGCGGCGAGCTGAAGGATGGCTGCACGTCGCTGGATGCGCTGCGCGCGGCGTTTCCCGCTGGCACCGTGTCCGGCGCCCCCAAGATTCGCGCGATGGAGATCATCGCCGACCTCGAGCCGGACCAGCGCGGGGTTTATGCCGGGTCTCTTGGCTACGTGAGCTTCGGCGGCAACCTCGACATGGCGATCACATTGCGAACGATCGTCGTCGCCGAAGGCATCGCCTACGTCCAGGCCGGCGCGGGGGTGGTCGCCGACTCGCGCCCAGAGCGCGAGTTCGAGGAGACCCTGGAAAAAGCCGGCGCCATGTTCAAGGCGGTCGAGATGGCGGAGGAGATGTGATGGGCAGCGCTCCGACGCCCAGGCTCGCTGTCATCGACAACTACGACTCCTTCACCTACAACCTCGTGCAGTACTTCGGCGAGCTCGGTGTGGAGCCGGCCGTGTTTCGCAACGACGAGGTCACGGTTTCGGACCTGGCCGCCTACGACGGCTTGATCATCTCGCCCGGACCGGGCACGCCTGACGACGCGGGTGTCTCCAACGACGCCATCAAGGAGCTCAGCGGGAGGGTGGCGATCCTCGGCGTGTGCCTCGGCAACCAGTGTCTCGGCCAGTCATTCGGCGCCAGGGTCGTGCGCAACGAGCCCGCGCATGGCAAGACCTCGTGGATCCGCCATGACAACTCGGGCGTGCTGGCGGGGGTCGCGGACCCGTTCGAGGCGACGCGATATCACTCTCTGATCGTCGAACGGGCCTCGCTGCCCGCCGAGCTGATCGTGACCGCGTGGACGAATGACGGCACGATCATGGGCCTGCGGCACGTTCGCCACCCGACGTACGGGGTGCAGTTCCACCCGGAATCGGTCCTGACGAAAGAGGGCAAGAAGATCCTCAGCAACTTCATCCGGCGCGCGTCCCCACCCCCACCCCTCCCCACGAGTGGGGAGGGCGTTTAGGTGCCGCGGCGATGATTGAGTCGATCGCCAAGTTGGATCCCCACCCCTACCCCTCCCCACGAGTGGGGAGGGCGTTTAGGTGCCGCGGCGATGATTGAGTCGATCGCCAAGTTGGTGAGGTGTGAGTCTCTGAGCGAGGCCGAGGCATCGGCTGCCTTCGAGATGATCATGCGCGGCGACGCCACGGCGGTCCAGATCGCCGGCTTCATCGTCGCGTTGCGCATGAAGGGCGAGACGGTCGAGGAGATCACCGGCTTCGCCCGCACGGCGCGCGCGTACGCGACGCCCATCGCGGTGGACGGCGCGCTCCTCGACACATGCGGCACCGGAGGCGACGGCCTTTCCACGTTCAACATCTCGACGCTCGCCGCCATCGTGGCGGCCGCCTGCGGCGCCAGGGTCGCCAAGCACGGCAACCGCGCCGCATCGTCGATGTGCGGCTCGGCCGACGTCCTCGAGCAGCTCGGCGTGAAGATCGACCTCGGTCCTGAAGGCGTTGCGCGCTGCATCGGCGAAGCCGGCATCGGTTTCCTGTTCGCCCCGATCTTCCATCCGTCCTTTCGATTCGCCGGCGTGCCCCGCCGCGAGCTGGGGGTCCGCACGGTCTTCAACGTCATCGGCCCCCTGTGCAACCCCGCCGGCGCCAGGTACCAGGCGCTGGGGGTCGCCGACGCGAGCCTGGCGGGAAAGATGGCGGACGTACTGGCCCGTCTCGGCGTGGAGAGAGCAATCGTTTTTCACGCCGGCGACGGTATGGACGAGCTGTCGGTGAGCTCGCCATCGCTGGTGATCGAGGTCGACGGCGGGCGCAAGGAGTATCAGCTAGACCCGGCCGACCTCGGCCTGAAAACGTCCGATCCGCAGGCCGTGCGGGGCGGCGGTCCCGCCGACAACGCCCGTATCGCCCGCGAGGTGCTCGAGGGCGCCGCCGGGCCGAGGCGCGACGTCGTCCTTCTCAACGCGGCCGCCGCACTGAGAGCTTCGGGGCACGCCAGGGACTGGCGCGAAGGGATCGGCGCGGCCGCGGAGGCAATCGACTCGGGTCGCGCCACCGACGTGCTCCAGCGCTGGGCGAGAATCTCGCAGGAGTGAATGCCCCGGATCTCCTTTCCCGCCTGGTGGCCGAGGCCAGGCTGGACCTGGAACGGCGCCGCGCGCTCACGACAGAGGACGAGCTGGAGCGCGCGATCCACGACTACACGCCCAGGGATTTCGTGGGGGCGCTGAAAAAGCCAGGCCTCGCCGTGGTCGCGGAGATGAAGCAGCGCACCCCCAGCATGGGCGTCCTCGCCGAGAGCTACCGACCGGCCGATCTTGCGCGCGCCTACACCGCGGGCGGCGCGGCCGCGATCTCAGTCCTGACCCACACGGCGGGGTTTGGCGGCCGCACCGAGCACGTTGCGGCAGCCCGGCTGGCGACAGATCTGCCGATCCTGCGCAAGGACTTCATCACCGACCCCTACGAGGTGGGCGAGGCCAGGGCCGCGGGCGCCGACGCCGTTCTGCTCATCGTCGCCGCCCTGGACAAGGCGGACCTGCGGCGGCTGCTTGCTGTCGTGCGCAGCCGGGGCCTGGCGGCGGTGGTCGAGGTGCACACGCTCGGCGAGGCGGAGGCCGCGGTCGATGGCGGGGCGCCGGCCGTGGGCGTCAACCATCGCGACCTGCGCACGTTCGAGGTCGACCTGGGGTTGACCGAAAGGCTGCGAAACCTGGTCCCGGAAAGAATCCCGCTGGTGGCCGAGAGCGGCATCCATTCCATCGCCGACGCCCGCCGCATGCGCGAGGCCGGCGCCGATGCGATCCTGGTCGGAGAGCTGCTCATGCGGGCGTCCGACCCTGCCGCGTGCATCCGCGAGCTAGCCTCCGCGTAGCACATGGTCAGGGTCAAGATCTGCGGCATCTGCGACGCCGCCTCGGCCGAGGCGGCCGTCGAGGCAGGGGCGGACCTGCTGGGGTTCCACTTCTGCCGGTCCGACCGCCGCGTCAGTCCCGAGGATGCCAGGGCGATCCTGGACGGCCTGGCGGTGCGGCCGTCCATCGTCGGCGTCTTCATCGACCAGGACGCCGATGAGGTCAGGGACGTCGCGGATTTCGTCGGCCTGGACCTGCTGCAGCTGCACGGCTCCGAGAAGCCGGGCTTCGACGCGGGGCGGCCGGTCATGAAGGTGTTGAAGATCCGCGGCGAGCACGTCCCCGACGCCGATGCCTGGCCCGATCCGATCATGCTCGATTCCTGGTCCGCCGACCAGCGCGGCGGCACGGGGCGAACGTGGCAGTGGGACCTCGCGCGCGATCTGCTCGCAACTCGGAAGGTGTTCATCGCCGGCGGTCTCGAACCGGGTAACGTGGGCGAGGTCGTGAGCCGTTTCAAGCCCTACGGAGTCGACGTGTCGAGCGGGGTCGAAGCCTCGTTGAGGGTCAAGGACCCTGAGAAGCTCCGGGCGTTCGTCCACGCCGTGCGCCTGGCGGAAATCTTCTCTTGATCAAACACCCGGTGCGCGGCCGGTTCGGTCCCTATGGCGGCCAGTACGTGCCGGAGACGCTGATGGGCGCGCTGGAGGAGCTCGAAGGCGTATGGCACGAAGCCAAGGCCGACGCCCAGTTCCAGCTCGAGCTCGCCGGCCATCGTCACGCGTTTATCGGCCGGCCGACCCCTCTCTATGCCGCGACGCGCCTGGGCGCCCACTTCGGCGGCGCGCACATCCACCTGAAGCGCGAGGACCTCTGCCACACCGGCGCCCACAAGCTCAACAACGCCGTCGGCCAGGCGCTGCTGGCGCTGCGGATGGGCAAGACTCGCATCATCGCCGAGACCGGCGCCGGCCAGCACGGCGTCGCTGTGGCGACCGTCTGCGCGCGCTTCGGCCTCGAATGCGCGGTCTACATGGGCACCGAGGACATGCGCCGGCAGTCGATGAACGTCCGCCGCATGAAGCTGCTCGGCGCCGAGGTGAGGGAGGTCACCAGCGGAACCAAGACGCTGAAGGACGCGACGTCCGAGGCCATCCGCGACTGGGTGACGAACGTGCGCAGCACCCACTACATCATCGGTTCGGTGGTGGGTCCGCACCCGTACCCGGAGATGGTCCGCGACCTCCAGCGCGTCATCGGCGACGAGGCGCGCGAGCAGTACCTGTCGGTCGACGGCAAGCTCCCCGACGTGGTGGTCGCATGCGTCGGCGGCGGCTCCAACGCCATCGGGATCTTCACGGCCTTCCTCGAGGACAGGGACGTGTCGCTGGTGGGCGTCGAGGCCGCGGGGTCAGGAATCCGCAGCGGCAAGCACGCGGCCTCGCTCGTGGGCGGGCGCCCGGGCGTGCTCCACGGCACGTACTCGTATCTGCTGCAGGACGGCGATGGGCAGGTGCTCCCGACCCACTCGATCTCCGCCGGGCTCGACTACCCGGGTGTGGGACCAGAGCATGCCTTCCTCCGCGACGCCGAGCGCGTCGACTATGTCGCCGTGGGTGACAAGGACGCAGTCGCGGCGTTCAAGCTCTGCACGAAGCTCGAAGGCATCATGCCGGCGCTGGAGCCGTCGCACGCATTGCACCACGCAGGCGTCATCGCACGCGAGCTCGGTCCCGGCGGGCGCATCCTCGTCTGCCTCTCAGGTCGCGGCGACAAGGACATGGACTCAGTCGATGGTGTCTGAAACGTCTCGTTTGGAGGCGGCCCTCCGCGCCGACGGTGACCTGAAGCTCGTCGCGTACATCATGGCCGGCCACCCCAACAAGAAGCGGTCGCTCGAGGTGGGGAAGAAGCTCGCCGCTTCGGGCATCGCCGCAATGGAGATCGGCATCCCGTTTTCCGACCCGCTCGCCGACGGTCCCGTGATCCAGGACGCGGGCCAGACCGCGCTCGAGCATGGGATGACCGTCGGCGGGGCGCTCGAGCTCGCGGCCGCCATCGCTCGCGAGGGCATCCCGATCGCCCTGATGACCTACATCAACCCCATCCTCGCCCACGATCCGCGGCGGTTCGCCGCGGAAGCTTCGCAGGCAGGCGTCGCCGGGATCATCGTGCCCGACCTCCCGGTCGAGGAGTCGGAGCCGGTCGCCGGCTGGCTGCGTTCGGCCTCGCTCGACACCGTGTTCATGGTGGCGCCGACCACGTCGCCGGACCGCATGGACACAATCTGCGAGCACTCGAGCGGATTCATCTACTGCGTGACCGTCACCGGGATCACCGGGGCCCGGAGCGCGCTGCCAGAGGGCATGAAGGACCTGCTGGGTGAGGTGCGGAAGCATACCGAGCTGCCCATCGCCGCCGGGTTTGGCATCTCACGCCCCGAGCACATGAAATCGCTGCGCGGACACGCGGACGCGGCCGTGGTCGGGAGCGCGATCGTGGCCGAGATCGATCGTGGCGGCGACCCGGTCCCGCTCGTGAAGGAGCTCCTGAAGGCATGCCGGTGAGGGGTATCCGAGGCGCCACGACGGCGACGTCGAACACCGAGGAGGCGATCACGGAGGCGACGGAGGAGATGCTCGGCGAGCTCACACGCCTCAACGACCTCGATGTGGCTGAGATCTGCTTCGCTTATTTCACGACCACGCACGACCTCACCGCCGAATACCCTGCGTATGCCGCGCGGCGCCTGGGGTGGCTCGACGTGCCGCTGCTCTGCGGCCACGACATGGATGTGGAGCTGCCCAACCCCCGTGGAGTCCGGATGTGCATCCGCGTCCTGCTGCTCTACAACACGTCGCGGCCGCAATCGGCCATGCGCTTCGCCTACCTGCGGGGCGCGGGGGCCATCAAGTCGGACCTGGATTCGCTGAGGAGCCAGTTGATCCCGTGATCATCGTCATGGCCCACCAGGCCACCAAGGCCGAGATCGACGCCGTGGTCGAGCGCGTGCACGAGATCGGCCTCAAGACCGAGATCTCACACGGCGAGGAGCGGACGCTCGTCGGGGTCATCGGCGGCAACGCATACGCGTACAAAGAGGCTTTCTCGCATCTCGGCGGCATCCACGAGATCATCCCGATCACCAAGCCCTTCAAGCTCGCGAGCCGGGAGTTCAGGCCGGTCGACACCGTCGTCGACGTCGGCGGGGTGCGCATCGGTGGCGACGAGGTTGTGATGATGGCCGGGCCGTGCTCGGTCGAGGGCGAGGAGATGCTCCTCGAGACCGCCCGCCACGTGGCGGCCCAGGGCGCGAAGGTGCTGCGCGGCGGCGCGTTCAAGCCGCGCACGTCGCCCTACTCGTTCCAGGGCCTCGGCGAGTCGGCGCTGAAGATGATGGCCACCGCGCGCGCCGAAACCGGACTCAAGGTCGTCACGGAGGTCGTTTCGCCAAGCGACGTCGACCTGGTCGCGCGTTACGCGGACATCCTCCAGCTCGGGACGCGGAACATGCAGAACTACGCGCTGCTCCAGGAGGCCGGGAGGTCGGGCAAGCCCGTGCTGCTGAAGCGCGGCATGTCCTCGACGGTCGAGGAGTGGCTGCTGGCGGCGGAGTACGTGCTGTCGCAAGGCAATCGCGACGTGATCCTGTGCGAGCGCGGCATACGCACGTTCGAGACCTCCACGCGATTCACGCTCGACCTCAACGCCGTGCCGCTCGCTCGAGAGCTGTCGCACCTGCCGATCATCGTCGACCCGTCGCAGGCGACCGGCAGATGGCCGCTGGTTCGGCCCATGGCCCTGGCCGCGGTGGCGGCGGGCGCGCACGGTCTCATCGTCGAGGTGCACCCGACCCCGAACCAGGCCCTGTCGGACGGGGCGCAGTCGCTCGACTTCGAGAGCTTCGACCGCCTGATGCAGGACCTCCGCCGGCTGCTGGGCGCGCTGGCCAAGCAGCTGGCTTAGCGTTTCGGTGTCGACGATCGGCGTCGTGGGTCTGGGGCTCATGGGCTCATCGTTCGCGATGGCGGCAAAGAAGGCGCGGCCCGACCTCACGATCGTAGGCTTCGATCGCGATGCCGCCACCGTGCGCAAGGCCATGGACCGCGGCATCGCGGGCGTCGCCGGCACGGACCTGGAGATCATCGACATGGCCGACGTCGTCGTGGTCGCGGTGCCCATCCTCGCGATGCGCGACCTGTTGGCGGACCTGCGAAGCCACGTCGACGGCAAGGTGGTCACGGACATGGCCAGCACCAAGGGCAGCGTCATGGAATGGGCGGCCGCAGCCGGCATCGACCTCGTCGGCGGCCATCCGATGTGCGGGCGGGAGGCGGCGGGCATCGATGCCGCCGACGCGGACATGTTCCAGGGCGCGCCGTGGATCCTCACCCGGGGCGATCCGGTCGTGACCAGGCTCGTCGATGCGACCGGCGCGCATCCCCTGGTGATGGATGCGGCGACGCACGACCGGCTCGTCGCCGGCGTCAGCCACGCGGCCCTGCTCCTGTCGGTCGGCTACGTGCTCGCCCTCTCGGGCCGGGCCGACTGGCCGGACGCCTCGAAGGTGGCAGCCTCGGGCTTCCGCGACATGAGCCGCCTGGCCGGAGGCGACCCCGAGCTGTCGGCCGGCATCACGCGCACCAATCGGGAGAACCTCCTCGAACAGCTCGACGCGATCAGCGGCTCGCTGGCACGGCTGCGCCGGCACCTCGAGGCCGACGACCCGCGCCTGGTCGAGCTCTTCGAAGAGGCTCGCTCCGTGCGCGAGCGCTGGGCCGAGTCTTCGTGATCGCCACCGTCAGGCGAGCGCGCGGGCTCGCGGGTGAGGTCAGGGTGCCTGGCGACAAGTCGATCTCGCACCGCGCCCTCATCCTGGGTTCGATCGCAGACGGCGAGAGTCGGTTCCGCGGGCTGTCGTCAGGCGCCGACGTGAGGTCGAGCGCGGCCTGCCTGCGCGGGCTGGGCGTCGACGTCTCCGACACATCTGTCCACGGCGTGGGCATGCGCGGACTGATTGCGCCCGCCGCGCCGCTCGATTGCGGCAACTCCGGCACCACGATGCGGCTGCTCGCCGGGCTGCTGGCGGCGCAGAGCTTCCCGTCGAGGCTGACCGGCGACGAGTCGCTGTCGGCGCGGCCGATGGACCGCGTCGTGGCGCCGCTGCGCGACATGGGCGCACGCGCGTCGTGGCCCCCCCTCGAGGTTGGAGGCAGGCTGCCTCTGCATGGAATCGAGCACCGGCCCTCGGTGCCGAGCGCGCAGGTGAAATCGGCGGTGCTGATCGCGGGCCTGTTCGCCGGCGGTGCGACGGTGCTAGTCGAACCCGTGACCACGCGCAACCACACCGAGATCATGCTCGTCGCCATGGGGGCGAAGGTCGACGTCGAAGGCCGGCGAATCGAGGTCCACGCGGAGGACCGGCTCGCGCCTCTCGACATCGAGATCCCCGGTGACGTGAGCGCGGCGGCCTTCTGGCTGGTGGCAGCCGGGCTTGTCAGTGGGTCTCGAGTACGCATTCGCAACGTGGGCACCAACCCGACCCGTACCGCGGTCATCGATCTCCTGCGCGGGTGCGGCTTGCCCATCGCGCTGGAAGGCGAGCGGTCGGAGGGCGGGGAGCCCGTTGGCGACCTGGAGGCCGGACCCGCGACCGAGTTGCGCGCGCTGTCTGTGAACGGCGGCCATGCCGCCGAGATGATCGACGAGCTGCCTGTGCTCGCGGTCGCGGCGTCGCAGCTTCCGGGCACGAGCCGGATCGCGGGCGCGGCCGAGCTCCGGGTCAAGGAATCCGACCGCATCGCCGCGATGGCTGACGGGCTCGCGGCCATGGGCGCCGACATAACCGCCCTCGACGACGGATGGATGATCAAGGGTCCGCGCCACCTCGAAGGGGCTCGGGTTCGTTCGCATCGCGATCACCGTGTCGCGATGGCACTGGCGGTCGCGGGCCTGCTCGCGGACGGCACCACCGAGATCGAGGATGCTGAATGCGTCGAGATCTCATACCCCGGTTTCTTCGATCAGCTGGAATCACTTTGCTGACCGTCCGATGCGAGCTCGACATCGAGGTGCTCGCGCTCGAGCTGTACGAGCTCGAGGTCACCGAGCCGCGCGATGACTTCGAGCTCGAGGTTGCGCGCTCGATGCAGGCGGCGCGATCCGGTGACGTCGGCGACATCGGGCGTGCGCGAGCGCTGTACCGGCGTTTCGGCATCGACCCGACTCGGATCCGGCCATCGTCGGAGGCTCTGCTGCGCAGACTGAAGAAGGGTGAGCCGCTTCCTCGAGTGAACTCGCTGGTCGACGTGGCCAACGCTATGTCAGTGCAGCTGCAGGTGCCGGTCGGTCTTTACGACCTGGACAAGGTTCGCGGCGCCGAGCTCGTGGTGAGACTTGGCAATGAAGGCGAGACGTACACCGGCATCGGCAAGGAGCGAGTCAACGTCGCCGGTCGAATTTGTGTCGCGGACGCGGACGGACCGTGCGGCAACCCGAGCGCCGACTCCGCGCGGACCATGATCACGACTGCCACCGAGCGGGCCGCATGGGTCTACTTCCTGCCTGTCAGCGAAGAGGAGGTCGATCGCACCGCGGAGCTGATCGCCGTCTTCGGTCGCGGCCTCGTGCGCATGGCCGCGGCCCCGGCGTGAAGATGCGAGCGGCGACCGAGCAGGTCCTCTGCGTCCGGCGAGACGACATCTTCCCCGATGGGGCTTGGCACGGCTTCATCAGCGATCACCTCGATCGGCATCAATCGGTGATCCGCGAGCGCCACCTGTTCATGCCTCGCGCCGAGGTCGAGGACGATCCCGGCTTTCAGCAGATCATCCCGTACGTGGTGTTCCGCCACGGCGACCGGTACCTGCTCACTCATCGCCTCCGCGCCTCGTCCGAGCGGCGGCTGCGCAAGCAGTACTCGCTCGGGGTCGGCGGCCATATCAACCCCGGCGACCTCGAGGGCGGCGACCCCATCCAGGACGGCCTCAAGCGCGAATGGGAGGAGGAGGTCGTCTACGACGGCCGTTTCGAGGCGAGGCTGCTCGGGTTGCTGAACGACGAATCCTCACCCGTGTCCAAAGTGCATCTCGGCGTGGTGTTCCTCGTCGACGGCGATTCGCCGAACATCTCCATCCGTGAGACCACGAAGCTGGCCGGCGAGCTGCTTACCCTGGAGGAGATGCGGATCTATTACCTCGGCATGGAGTCGTGGTCGCAGATGGTTTACGACCGGCTGCTGAGGGGCGACTCGTGAAGTACGTGGAAGCCGGCGGCGCGCGCGTGTCCGCCGTCGGGCTGGGCACGTGGCAGTTCGGTTCCACCGAGTGGGGATACGGGGCGGACTACGCGCGCGACGAGGCGGTGAAGATCGTTCAGCGGGCGCTGGACCTCGGCGTCACCCTGATCGACACCGCCGAGATCTACGCCTTTGGAAAGTCTGAGCGCATCGTGGGCGAGGCCATCACAGGCCGTCGCGACGGCGTCTTCCTCGCCACCAAGCTTTTCCCGATAGGGCTGCCTGTGCAGGTGGCGTCGAAGGCGCGCGCGAGTGCACGCAGGTTGGGAGTCGACCGCATCGACCTGTACCAGCAACACTGGCCGAGCCCGATGTTTCCGCCCGGCGCGACCATGCCGCGGATGCGAAAGCTGGTGGAGATCGGCCTGGTGAGCCACATCGGAGTGAGCAACCATTCGCTGGCGCAGTGGCAGGCGGCCGAGAAGTCGCTTGGCGGCCCTGTGCTGTCGAACCAGGTGCAGTTCAGCCTGCTGAACCGTGCGCCGGAGCGCGAGCTCGTGCCGTGGGCGCAGAAGAACGGTCGCCTGGTCATCGCGTACAGCCCGCTGGCGCAGGGATTGCTGTCGGGCCGGTACCTGGACGCGCCGCCGCGCAATTTCCGAAGGCTGCGCCCCGCGTTCAGCGCTGCGTCGCGCGCTGGGCTGCGGCCTCTGGTCGAAGCGCTTGGAGAGATCGGGTCCCGGCACGGGGCCACCGCGTCACAGGTGGCTCTGGCCTGGCTCCTGCGTAAACCCAACGTCGTGGTGATCCCCGGGGCATCTGGCGTTCGGCAGGTGGAGGAGAACGCGGCCGCAGCGGACATCGATCTGAGCGACGAAGAAGATGCCAGGCTCAGCGCGCTGGCGCCCGATTCATAGGTCCTCTAGGCTAGCGGCGTGAAGCTGGAAGCGGTCGAGCTGCGGCGCATCCGCATCTCGCTCGTGGCGCCTTTCGAGACGTCGTTCGGCACGCAGCTCGAGCGCGACATCCTGATCCTCAAGGCGATCACCGACGACGGGGAAGGCTGGGGCGAGTGCGTCGCGGGTGAGGAGCCCGACTATTCGTCGGAGTACGTCGAAGCCGCCCAGCACGTGCTGGTCCACCACCTCCTGCCTCCTCTGCTCGAGCGGCCGAGCTCGAGCGCCGCCGAAGTGGCCGGGACGCTGCGCAGGTTCCACGGCCACCGCATGGCGAAAGCGTCGATCGAGATGGCGCTGCTGGACGCGGAGCTGCGGTCGAAGGGTGAGTCGTTTGCGCGGTTCTTCGGAGCTGTGCGCTCGGCCGTCGACTGCGGCGTGTCGGTCGGCATCCATCGTTCGATCCCGGACCTGATCGCGACCGTGGGAGGGTACCTCGACCAGGGCTATCGCCGGGTGAAGCTGAAGATCAAGCCTGGTTGGGACCTCGAACCCGTCCGCGCGGTCCGAGAGCGTTTCGGCGACGTTCCGCTGCAGGTCGATGCCAACACCGCCTATACGCTCGGGGACGCCAGGCACCTCGCCGAGCTCGACGGCTTCGACCTTCTGCTCATCGAGCAGCCGCTGCCCGAGGACCAGGTGCTCGCGCACGCGGAGCTGGCGAGTATCGTGCGGACCCCTATATGCCTGGACGAGTCGATCACGTCGGAGCAGGCCGCGGCCGACGCCATCCAGCTGGGCGCGTGCTCGATCATCAACGTCAAGCCCGGGCGGGTCGGGGGCTACCTCGAGGCGCGCCGGATCCACGACCTGTGCGCGAAGCACGACGTGCCCGTGTGGATGGGTGGGATGCTGGAGACGGGACTGGGCCGGGCCGGCAACGTAGCGATGGCCGCCATGCCCAACTTCAAGCTCCCAGGCGATACGTCGGCGTCCGACCGCTACTACCACCGCGACATCACCGAGCCGTTCGTGCTCCACGACGGCCGACTGGACGTCCCCGACGGTCCGGGCCTTGGCGTCAACGTCGACCTCGCCTATCTCGAGGAGATCACGACGACCTCGCAGCTCGTGAGGCGGCGGGAGGGACGTCCGGTCCGCGTTGGCGGCTAGCCTGAGCCGCCGGCCTGCGTCAGGCGCGGGACGCTGGTCAGCAGGTCATCCATGGCGCCGGCGCGGGCGGCCTGGCCGAGCCGCGGCAGGCCGAAGCGATCCTCGATCGAGGCCAGCAGCGAGTAGTGGTCGTACGCGCGGGCGCTGCTCTTGATGATCGTCCCCGGGTGGATGACCAGGGTGAGGACGTGGTTGGCGCTGTCTTCGCCCTCGTCCCAGGTGATGACCAGCAGGCCGCCGTTCTGCCACGCCCTGGTCGCCAGGATTTTCGGCACCGTCTGGGCGAGCCAGCTGTCCGCTGCCTGCGTCGAGCAGTCGTGGCCGTCGTGGCAGAGGTCAGGTGTGATCCAGACGAAGTTGGCCGGGCTGCCGGCCATGTCCTGGTCGAACTGGGAGAAGGGGACGACCTGCGGTGGGCAGGCGCTGCCGTAGTAGGGGAAGGGATCGTGCTTCAGCGCGTATGGGTAACCGCTGCGGAGGCAGGTCCCCGACATGCTGTCCATGTAGGCGCGCCAGTTGATCCCGGCCGCGGTCAGCTGGGCACCCAGGCCTCCCGCGGGGAGCGGATGCCATCCGTCGTCGGCGATCCCCCATGTGCTTCCCGATGTGAGCGCCAGGTAGTTGGGCAGGCTGGGGTGCGACACGCCGTGGTAGTTGGTCGCGACCGCGTACCGCGCCGCGAGCTGGGCGGTGTATGTGCCCTGGATGGCCTGGCTGTAACTCCGGTTCTCCATGACGATCACGAAGACGTGGGGCGTGTTGGCCTGTGCTGTGGGCGTTGGAGCTGGAGTCGTTGAGGGCGCTGGTGTGGGTTGGCTTGTCGGAGCAGGACTCGGGACGTGGGCGGCGGTGGATGGCCCGCAGGCTGAGAGCAAGCAGAGCGCGAGCGCCGTGCACGGGAGAGTCCTCAACCTTCTAGACACTACGATCCGGGGCGTCGTGAGGTTGCTCGGCGGTCCGTGGGAAGCGACCGTCCGCCCCGAACGAGGCGGCCGGATCACCTCGCTGCGCCTTCGCGGTGAAGAGCTGCTCGACCAGGGGATCGGCGTCGACGATTCTGCCTCCGGCGAGTTCGTGGCCGGTGGGGCGTGGGGTTGGGACGAGATGGTCCCGAATGTCGAGGCGACTGCGTATCCCGGAATTGGTCCGTTCGCGGGGGTCGAGCTGCCCGATCACGGGGAGGCATGGCGGCTGCCCTGGACGGTGATCGACGGCGCGACGATGGAGTGCGCCGGACGGATCTTGCCGTGGAAGCTCGCGCGCCGGATCGTGCTGGGCGACTCGGCCGTTCGGTTCGAGTATGCGTACACGAACGCCGGAGACGCACCGCTCTTCGCGTACTGGTGCGCACACCCTTTGTTTCGGTATGAGGCCGACATGCACGTGGAGGTGGGAGGTCGCGTGCCAAGACCCGAGGCTGGGAAAAGTCGCAAGGCGTTCTTGAGGCGCGGGTCGGTAGAGCATGCGCGCCTGGAGTGGGGGTCGGGAAGTGCGATTGAGGTCGTTTGGGACAAGCGATCGACACCCTATGTCGGGGTCTGGGTGTGCAACGGCGCCCTGGGCGGCTACCACCAGATCGCCATCGAACCTGCAACTGGCGGCGGCGATCGACCTCACCTGGCGGTGCCGCCCCCCTTGCTCGCACCCGGCGAGGAGCTCGATTGGTGGCTCGAGGTTCGGGACGCTCGAAACCTAATCCCCTAGGAGAAATTCAGATCGACTTCGGCGCTACGGTCCCCGTTCTGCCACTTGAGCGTGAAGTGCCAGCATCCGGCGGAGGGGACGGTCGGCCCGGTCGGGTAAATTTCGCCCGGACCCGAATCAGCGGCTTTATAGAACGTGGCTTGCGGGCTCGCTGCGCCCAGTGGATGCCCCTTTGCTACCAGGGGATAGCCGCCGCGCGGCGTCGCCACATACCAAAGGATCTTGGTGTTGGAGTTGAGACCAGCGGCCAATGGAAAGGTGAAGAGATATCCCATCGCGATGCCTGGCGCTGCGATGACGTATGGCAGGAAGGATGGGGCGTTGATGGTGGCCCACTCGGGCAGCGAACCCCCCTTGTAGATCGGGGTTGCGCCGCAACCGCGGTCCACCAGCTCGGAACCTCGTGGCGGAGCGTTGATTGCAATCGGCGTTGACGTTCGAACGGTGGCCGTTGCTGGACCTGGTGAGCTGCCGATAGAACAACCGGCCATCAGGAGCGCTGCGAGGGCCGCGGCGACTCTCATGTCTGCCTACATACACCGACCAGGAAGCTTCGTTCCAAATACTTCGGCAGATTAACTTGACTCCCAAACAAATGTTCGTACAATGTGACTATGGAGAGTGGGGTGGGGGGAGTTGCACCCAGGTTTGGCGCCGAGATTGCCGAAGAGCTCATCCGCCGCCGGCAGAAGATCGACCAGGACGAGCTCGAGTTCTCCCGGCTCGCCGCGGCGTTCGCTCAGACCGACGAGTACGACGAGCAGGGTTTCGACAGCCCGATCTCCTGGATCAAGGCCAACTGCCACATGACCGGCGGGGCGGCCGCCGACCGGGTTTGTGTCGGCGAGCAGCTGCAGCGACTGGAAAGAAGCTCAGCCGCGATGGCGGCGGGTGAGATCGGTTTCGCTCATTTCGCTCTCATCGCGCGGACGTCGGCGGCGGTCGGCGAGCGGCTCAACGAGGTCAAGCTGCTGCGCGAGGCGACCAGGCTCAGCGTGGCTCGCTTCCGCAATGCCTGCATGCATGCGCGTCACGCGGCCGACTCCGAGGCGGTGTTGGCGGAAGAGGCGCAGGGAGTGGAGGCTCGAAGCCTGACTCTCACCACTGCCGACGATGGAGCGGTGCTGGTCAACGGCATCCTCGACAAGGTCGGTGGCGCCGCGTTGCGAACGGCACTGGAGCCGCTGGCAAGGCGCGCGGGCAGGGACGACGACCGGCATCTCGATCGCCGAATGGCGGATGCGCTGGTCGATGTGGCGATGCACGCGCTCGACAACGGCCTGGTGCCGCAGCGGACGCATCTTCAGGTCACGACCTCGCTCGAAACTCTGCTCGGCCTTGGTGGCGCGCCGGCGGCCGAGATGGAGTTTTCGCTGCCGATCTCGGCCAAGGCGGTCGAGAGACTGGCGTGCGACTGCAGCGTCACTCGAATCCTGCTCGACTCGGACTCGATGGTGATCGACGTCGGGCGAGCGAAGCGCAAGATCTCGGGCCCAACCTACAAGGCGCTCAAGGTCAGGGACCAAGGCTGCGTATGGCCCGGTTGCGACCGGCCGGCGAGCTGGACGTCAGGACACCATCTCGTGCACTGGATCCATGGCGGGCCGACGAACCTGCCCAACCTCGCCCTTCTCTGCTACAGGCATCACGCGATGGTGCATGAGGGCGGCTGGCAGATCATTCGCTCCGATGACGGCCACATCCTGACCGTCCCGCCGGTCACTGCATTCCAGCAGCTGGCGCGCGGGCCTGATTAGAGAGCCGGCTCGTTCCAGCCGGAAGTCACCTCTACAACTCGCCCTCTAAACTGACACGATGGCCAAGCTCCTGGGGTTGCGCTGCCGCGAATGCGGGGCGGAGTACGAGCTTCAAGCGACGCACGTCTGCGAGATGTGTTTCGGGCCGCTGGACGCCATCTACGACGAGGCCGCCCTCAGGAAAAAGGTCAGCCGGCAGCGGATCGAGCAGGGCCCCCCATCGATGTGGCGGTACCGGGACCTTCTTCCGGTCGAAGACGACACCCAGGTCGTCACCCTCGGAGAAGGGTTCACACCACTGGTCAGGGCCGAGCGGCTCGGCGCCGAGCTTGGGCTCCGAAACCTCTGGCTGAAGAACGACAGCATGAACCCGACCAACTCCTTCAAGGATCGCGTCGTGTCGGTCGCGATCAGCTGGGCCCGCGCCAACGGCTTCGAAACCATCGCCTGCGCGTCGACCGGCAACCTCGCCAACGCCGTTGCCGCCTACGCGGCGCGGGCGGGCCTCGAATGCTTCGTGTTCATCCCCGTCGACCTCGAGCCCGCGAAGGTCGTCAGCATCAGCGTCTTCGATCCGAACGTGGTCGCCGTGCGTGGCAACTACGACGAGGTCAACCGGCTGTGCAGCCAACTGCTCGAATCCACTCCCTGGGCGTTCTGCAACATCAACATCCGCCCCTTTTACGCGGAGGGCTCGAAGACGCTCACCTTCGAGACCGTCGAACAGCTGGGGTGGCGGCTCCCGGACGAGATCATCATCCCGATCGCGAGCGGCTGCCAGTTCGTCCGCCACCGCCAGGCCATTCGCGAGCTCATCGACTACGGCCTCGTCCGCGACGATCGCGTGCCCGCGTTGACAGGTGCCCAGGCCCTGGGCTGCGCCCCGGTCTACAACGCATTCAAATCCGACACGCCCGAGCGAGTGCTGCCGGTCAAGCCCGACACCATCGCGCGCTCGATCGCCATCGGAAACCCATCTGACGGCATGTACGTGAACCGGATCGCACTCGAGACCGGCGGCGTTGTCGAGGCGGTCACGGAGGACGAGATCGTGGCCGCCATGCGCCTGCTCGCCCGCACCGAAGGCATCTTCACCGAGACCGCCGGCGGCGTGACCATCGGGGTCCTGGCCAAGCTGGCGCGTGCCGGGCGGTGGAAGGGTGACGAGGTGGTGGTCGCCTACGTCACCGGGCACGGCCTCAAGACCGCCGACGTGCTCGCCTCCGTCGACGGCCATGCGCGACGAGTCGAAATAGAACCGACACTGAAGTCGTTTCGGGAAAAGGTGACGATTTAGGCATGGCGCAATTCCGCATCCCCGGCCCGCTCCGCAGGCTTTCCGGCGGCGAGACGACGGTGAAGGTCGAAGCCGGCGACCTCGGCGCGGCGATCGACGCGCTTGATGCGCGCTACCCAGGCTTCAGGGACCGGTTACTCGACCACAACGGCCAGCTCCGGCAGTTCGTCAACGTCTACCTCAACGACGAGGACGTCAGGCTTGGTGCCGGCCTGGAGGCGAAGGTGTCCGAAAAGGACGAGATCTCGATCGTTCCGGCTGTAGCCGGGGGTGGCTAGCGGCTAATAGACTTCGCCTGATGGCGAGGCGGCGTCTCAAGTTGATCTTCGGTCCGGCCCTGGTGAAGGAGCCTGTCATCTACCAGCTTGGCAGGAAGTTCGAGATCGTGACGAACATCCGTCGCGCCGACGTCACGCGCGACCAGGGCTGGGTGCTGCTGGAGGTGACGGGCGAGCCGGAAGAGCTCGATCGCGGGGTCGAGTACCTGGAATCGCGTGGTGTGAAGGTCGAACCGGCCGAGGGCGACCTCGTCGGCTGAGAACCGAGTTGACTGAGAGCATCGACGTCGCGGTCATCGGCGCCGGCCAGGCGGGCCTGGCGACCAGCTGGTACCTGACGCAGGCAGGCGCCGACCACGTCGTGTTCGACGGCGGCAGGATCGCGGAAACCTGGCGCAGCCGGCGCTGGGATTCGTTCTGCCTGGTCACGCCGAACTGGGCCGTGAACCTCCCTGGCGCCGCTTACGCGGGCCCGAGCCCTGACGGCTTCATGTCCCTTGCGGAGCTGGTCGCGTTTTTCGAGTCCTGGGCTGCATCGTTTCGCCCACCTGTACGGGAGATGACCCAGGTTTCACGGCTCCAGGCGGATTCCGACGGTCGGTTCCTGCTGAGCCTGGCCGACCGGCAGGTTCGCGCCCGCACGGTGGTGGTGGCCTCCGGCTCGTATCGCAAGGCGCATCGGCCGGCGGGCGCCGAGGCCCTGCCACCGACAATTCACCAGGTCCTCGCGGAGGATTACAGAAGCCCCGCGAAGCTGCCGCCCGGAAACGTCCTGATCGTTGGCAGCGGCCAGACCGGCTGCCAGCTGGCCGAGGAGCTGCACGAGGCGGGCCGGAAGGTCTTCCTTGCCTGCGGCCGCTGTCCGTGGATCCCTCGACGGCTCGAGGGCCGCGATCTCGTCTGGTGGATGATCGAGTCGGGTTTCATGGAGCGCACGCCAGACAAGCTCCCGTCGCCGGCCGCGCGCCTGGTCGGCAATCCGCAGGCGACTGGCCACGGTGGCGGGCATGACCTTCACTTCAGGACGCTGCACGCCATGGGCGTCGAGCTGCTTGGGCGTTTCCTGGGCGCGGACGGCCCGACGCTTCGATTCGCCGATGACCTTGCGGCCAGCGTCGACTTCGGCGATGCGCGATGGGCGGACCTGAGGGGATACATCGACGCCTGCTGCGCGAAGAACGGCGTGCCCAGGCCGGATTACGACATACCTCCGCCGATGCGGATCAGGACCCGCACCGAGCTCGACCTGGCGCGCGAGGGCGTCGGGAGCGTGATCTGGACCAGCGGGTACAGGCCCGACTACGGCTGGGTTGAGCTCGATGTCTTCGACGGCATGGGATTTCCAATCCAGGTCGACGGCCGCACATCGACGCCAGGGCTCTACTTCGTCGGCGTGCACTGGTTGAGAAAGAACAAGTCGTCGATCCTCTACGGGGTGGGCGAGGACGCCCAGTTGGTGGTCGAGCAGATTCTTTCGGCGCCGGCATGAGGATCGCCGTCGCGATGTCCGGCGGCGTCGACTCATCGGTTGCCGCCGCGCTGCTCCAGGCGCAGGGGCACGACGTCGTCGGGATCACCCTTCAGCAGTGGCCGCGAGGCGAAACCGAGGAATCGGCGCGCCACGGCGGCTGCTGCTCGCTGTCCGCCGTCGAGGACGCGCGCCGGGTGGCCACCATCCTCGACATTCCTTACTACTGCTGGAACCTCGAAGCTGAGTTCGGCAAGCGGGTGATCGAGCCGTTCCATCGCGATTACCTCGAGGGCAGGACACCGAACCCGTGCGTCCGGTGCAATGCCTTCGTCCGCTTCGACCTCATGCTCTCGCGGGTCCTGGAGCTCGGGTTCGAAAAGCTGGCCACGGGCCATTACGCTCGGATCGTCGATGGGCACGAGGGACCCGAGCTGCACACCGCCGTCGATCCGGCCAAAGACCAGTCCTACATGCTCTATCACCTGGATCGCGAGCGCCTCGCGCAGATCGCTTTCCCGCTTGGGGGCATGGCCAAGCGAGAGGTTCGTGAGCACGCGCGAGAGTTCGGTCTCCCCGTGGCCGGCAAGGCTGAGAGCCAGGAGATCTGTTTCGTGCCCCGCGGCGAGACCGCGAAGTACTTGTCTCGGCGGCTGCCAGTACGTGCCGGCGCCGTGGTTGACGCGTCGGGGCGCGAGCTAGGCAGCCATCACGGCACCGCGCTGTACACGATTGGGCAGCGGAGCGGGTTCGGCGATCTGCGCGAGGCCGGTCCCTGGTACGTGATCCGAATCGATGCGCCGTCCAATCGCCTTGTGGTCGGGCGAAGGGATGAGCTCGCGGTGCGCGAGGTCGAGCTTCGCGACCTGAGCTTCATCGACGGTGAGGCGCACGCGCCGCTCCGATGCGAGGCACGCCTGCGCTACCACGCGCAGCCCATCACGGCCACGTATGCGTCTGGACGCCTCGCACTCGACGAGCCGTTCCTCGGCGCGGCCCCGGGCCAGGCGGCGGTGCTCTATGCGGGCACGAAGGTGCTGGGCGGCGGCATCATCGCCTCCGCCGCCTAGGGCGCTGTGACGAGGCCTTCCTGGTAGAAGCGCACCGGGTGGCGGACCCCGTGGTTGCGCTCGTACTCGGACCAAGAAGTCTCGTAGAGCTCTGCGCCCTGCGCTCTCACGTCCTGCGCCGCCCGTTCGGAAACGCCGGCCGCGCGCAATCGCTTGGCCAGAGACGACAGGGCGAAATCGCGCAGCTCCTGTCCGTTGACGCGTAACGGGGGCGGCACCGTCCTGGGGTCCTCGATCGGCAGCCGCCGGTCGGGTGCAACCGCCGTCCTCACCGCGGGCTCGAGCAGCTCCAGCACCTTGAGGGTGACCACACGCGCCATCTCCGGCCGTGTGGTGATTCGCCGGCGCAGCGCGAGCACGCCAAACCCGATGTGACGCGACTCATCGCGTGCCACCGCTGTGAAACCGGCGACGAAGCCGGGCATCATGCCGACGTTTCGCAGCGTGCGGAGCAGGCTGCGCTGGCCCGTCACCGCCAGGTAGCCCTCGATGATCAGGTGATAGGTGACGACCCCCTCGACCCACGCGCGCTCGTTATGCGGCTCGCGGCGCACGAGGTCCATCGCATCGACGAGCTGACGATCGAAGATCTTCCTGAAGCCCTCGGTCGCGCGCGGACTGATCGCCTCCAGGGCTGCATGCAGGCCTCCGCCGACTCCGAGCACCTCCTCGAAGAAGCGCTGAAAGAACACCGTGTGCCTTGCCTCGTCGGCGATCTGGGTGGCTAGGAAGATGCGCTCATCCTCGAACGGCGCCGCGTGGAGGATCGGCGCCAGGGTGTCGGTGACGGCCTGCTCCCCGATGAAGAACAGAGTCATCGTGTGCTGCATGACCTGCCGGACGTTCGCGGGCAGGTTCTCCCAGTGCTGGACGTCGGCCGTGAAGTCGAGGTCGGAGACCGCCCACTGCTGCCGTTCCCACCGTCGGTACAGGGAGGCCGAATCGATGTCCGGGCCGAGCAGGTGGTCCATCTGCGCCTCGACGTCGTCCACGCTGACGCCGACGAGGTCCCTGAGGGGCGCCTCCTCGACGCGCCGGACAGCGTCGAGCACCGATTGAGCGCTCATTGAGGTGGGCGTTAGTGTAGACCCGCGTTGATCGAGACCGACCGGCTCGTCATTCGCCTGGCTGAGCTCGCTGACGTGCCCGAGATCATTCGCTTCTACCGCGAGAACCGCGAGCACCTCCAGCCGTCCTCGCCCACTTTCCTGGCGACTTACCTCGATGAGGCGACCTGGCTCGAGCAGGTGCGCAACCGGGCGCTCGAGCTCGCCGCCGGCACCGGCTTTCGCGCCTTCATGTTTCCGCGCGCCACGCCGAGCCGCATCGTCGGCAGTCTCAACCTCACCCAGGTCCATCGCGGCGCGCTCCAATCGTGCGTGCTCGGCTACGGCCTCGCGGCCGGCGAGCAGGGCAAGGGCTACATGACCGAAGCCGTGCGCGCCGCGGTCGCCTTTGCGTTTGAGACTTGGAACCTGCATCGGGTCGCGGCCGACTACATACCGCGAAACTCGCGCAGCGCCGCGGTGCTCGAGCGGTGCGGGTTCAAGATCGAGGGTCTCGCGCCCGCGTACCTGCTCATCAACGGCCGGTGGGAGGACCACGTGCTCACCGCGATCACCAACCCGAGCTGGAATTCCCCGGCGCGTTGAACTTCCCGTCTGTCGCCGATCTCGCCATCGCGATGCTGCGCTGGCTCGAATATGCCGGACTGCTTGGTTTCATCGGGGTCGTGGTGGTGCGGCGGCTGGCCGGCATGACGCCGCAGATCTGGTGGGCGCGCCCATCCATGCAGCCGGCGCTCTTGGCGTCCTTCGTCGGGGGCCTGGGCGTGGTCACAGCCGGCGCTCTGCGGGCCGGCCACCCGTCCATCGCGGGCCTGGTCCGGGTGGCCGCCGAAGGCACCGCTTTGGGCCTGTGCATGTACGGCAGGCGCTGGGTCGTACCTCCGGCCATCCTGGCCGCACTCGCGCTTCCGTTCAGCGCTCACGCGGCTCTCGTCGGTGCGGGCGCGGTCTTCACCGAAGCCATCCACGTTCTGTCGGCCGGGGCGTGGGCGGGCGGCATCCTGGTGCTGGCTTTGCTGCAGCCACCAGACGGGTGGGGAGAGGGCGAGGGCAGAGAGTTGCTCGAGCGCTTCGGCCGCGTCGCCTTCCTGGCTTTCGCCATCACAGCGCTGACGGGCGTGGTGCGCGCGAGCGACGCGATTCGCACCCCGAGCGATTTGTGGGCAACCCAATACGGCCTGGTCCTGAGCGCGAAGACGGCCGGGGTCCTGGCCATGGTCGCGATGTCGGCGCTGGTGTGGAGGCGGGGTTGGCGTTATGCCCGGGTCGAGGGCCTGATCGTGCTCCTCGTCCTCGCCGCGACGGCCCTGCTCGCGGCTTTTCCGATCCCACCGGCCCAGGCATAGAATCGGCTCGTGGCCACGGTGCGGGAGGTTATGAACGAGACGCTGTACACAGTCAATCCTTCGACCACCGTGGGCGAAGCGGTGGCGCTGATGGCCCAGCACCGGGTGGGCTCGATGCTCGTCATGGAGGGCACCAGGCTCGCCGGCATCTTCACCGAGCGCGACACCGTGCGGGCGATCTCGCATTCGCACGACGCGCCCGCGCACGAGGTCTCGTCGTGGATGACAAGCGAGCCCAAGACCGTCGGCCCCGAGGTCCCGGTCGAGGATGCGCTCAAGACCATGCTCGACAACGGGTTCCGGCACCTGCCGGTGGTCGAGGGCGGAGAGGTCATCGGCATCGTGTCCATTAGAGACCTCGCCGGCTGAAGCCGGCGTTGAGAGACCTCGCCGGCTGAAGCCGGCGTTGTAAACTGATCGACCCCTGCCAGCCGTTGGTTTCGTGCGCCCAAAAAACGGGCGCCTCGAGGTGAGCGTTCTTGGGTCTCCTGGCGCTGCGGCGCTACGTCAAGTACATGCGGCCCTACATCGGGCTGGTGATCATCTTCGCCCTGTCGCAGCTCGGCGCCCTCGCGACGGCGGCGTCGATTCCGAAGGTGATCCAGTACATCATCGACGGGCCGATCACCCACCACCAGCTCGGACAGCTGCTCCCGATGGCCGCGCTGCTCGTCGTGATCGGGCTGCTCGAGTTCGGGTTCATCTACCTGCGGCGCAACTACTCCGGGATCGCGTCGCTGGGCATGGAGACCGACCTCCGCAACGACTTCTACGCGCACCTGCAGAGCCTGCAGGTCTCGTTCCACGACAACTGGCAGTCGGGACAGCTGCTGTCGAGGGCGATCTCCGACATCGCCACGGTGCGCCGCTTTGTCAGCTTCGGCCTGATCTGGTTCCTCCAGATCTTCCTGACATTCGGGGTCGTGTTCGCGCTGATGCTCAGCCTGGACTGGGTGCTGGCGCTCGTGGTCGTCTTCTTCATGCTGCCGATCGCCTACTTCAGCCTCAAGTTCCACGACAAGTACAAGGTCATCGCGCGGCGCCTGCAGGACCAGACGGGCGACCTCACCACGATCATCGAGGAGATGGCCACGGGTGTCCGCATCATCAAAGCCTTCGGTCGCATGCCCCTCATGCAGAAGCGCTTCGAGGACCAGGCGGGACTCGTGCGCGCCACGAGCCTGGAGGGCATCAAGGCCCGCTCGGAGCTGTGGACCCAGATCAACTTCCTGCCCAACCTGTCGCTGGTGGCGGTGCTCCTGCTTGGCGGCTTCAACGTCGTCCAGGGCAGCCTGACCATCGGCGGCCTCGTCGCTTTCATGACCTACATCTTCATGCTCACGTGGCCGATGGACGCCATCGGGTACGTGCTCTCGATGAGCGAGGAGTGCAAGACCGCTTCGGATCGGCTCAACGAGGTCTTCGATTCGCGGCCGGAGATCGCCGACCGCCCCGGCGCCCGGTCGTTGGAGCGAAGTCGCGGCCGCATCGAATTTCGCGGCGTCGGGTTCAAGTACCCGAAGTCAGACGAGTGGATCCTCCGCAACTTCAACCTGGCCATCGAGCCGGGGGAGACGGTGGGCATCGTCGGGCGAACCGGGAGCGGCAAGACCACGCTCGCCTACTTGCTGCCGCGCCTGTACGACGTCGCCGAAGGCCAGGTCCTTCTCGATGGCATCGACGTGCGCGACCTTTATCTCCGCTCGCTTCGTTCGCATATCGGCGTCGCCTTCGAGGACCCGATCCTCTTCTCGGCGTCGGTTCACGAAAACCTGGTGATGGGGCGCCCTGTGGTTTCCGACGAGGAGCTCAAGCGCGCGATCGACGTCGCGCAGGCCGGCTTCGTATGGGACCTTCCCTGGGGGCTGGAGACTCGGGTGGGGGAGCAGGGCTACACGCTGTCCGGCGGGCAGCGGCAGCGGCTGGCGCTGGCGCGCGCCGTGCTTGGCAGCCCGCCAGTGCTCGTGCTGGACGACCCGCTGTCGTCGGTGGACGTGCACACGGAGGCGGTGATCGAAGAATCGCTTGCGCGCGTGCTCGAAGGCGTGACCGGGCTGCTGGTGGTTCACCGGCCGTCGACGCTCGCTCTCGCCGACCGGGTCGCGCTCATCGACGGTGGCACGGTCGTCGCGGTCGGCGCCCACACCGACCTTTTGAAGTCGAACGAGCTCTACCGCGCGCTCCTGTCCCAGGAATACGAAGCCTCGAGGGAGCAAACCGCGTGAGCACCATCGCCCCCGCCGATCGCTGGCGCGGAGTCGCGTCCGAGGAGGTCGACGAGTACTCGGCCAACGTCGCCGGCCTGTTACGGCGCCGGAGCCGGCGCTTGCTGGCCAGCCTCGCGCGGCCTTACCGCGGCGGGCTGATCGCCGCGGCGGCTCTGATCACGATCCGCTCCGCCGCCTACTTGTCGCTGCCATACCTGGTCGGGCTCGGCATCGACAAGGGGATCAAGCCGCGCAACCTGACCGCGCTCGCGATCATCGTCGGCGCGCTGCTCCTGGCGCTCGTTGTGAACGCCCTCGCCAACTACGCGTTCCTCCGCCTCTCGGGCCGCATCGGCGCCGACATCATGTTCGACCTGCGCAAGATCCTGTTCGGCCACGTACAGGAGCTCTCGCTGTCGTTTTATGAGCGCTACACGTCGGGCCGCATCATCTCGCGCCTGACCTCCGACATCGACGCGCTCAACGAGCTGCTCGCGACCGGGCTGACCTCGGTAATCACGTCACTGATATCCGTGGTCGCGATCACCTTCATCCTCCTGTACCTCGACTCACGCCTGGGCCTCGTGACGCTGATCGCCATGCCGTTGGTGCTGGCGTTGACGTGGTGGTTCCGGAACAACTCGGCCCGCTCCTATCGAGCCGTGCGTCGCGCGATCGTCCTGGTGATCGTCCACTACGTCGAATCGCTCGGCGGCATCCGTGCCGTCCATGCGTTCCGCCGCGAGCCTCGCAACCAGGAGATCTTCGTCGACGTCAACGGCCGCTACCGAGACGCCAACATCTGGTCGAACCGACTCGCCTCGACCTTCGGACCGGCCATCAACCTGCTCGGCCGGATCACGACCGCGCTGGTGCTCCTGTTCGGCGGCTACCTCGTGGTCCGGGGCCAGCTGACGCTGGGCCTGCTGACCAGCTTCGTCCTTTACCTGCGGCAGTTCTTCGAGCCGATGCAGGACCTGTCCCAGTTCTACAACGTCTTCCAGGCGGCCGGCGCGGCCCTCGAGAAGCTCGCCGGGGTCATCGAGGAGCGGCCGACCGTGCCGGAACCCGCGACGCCTGTGCGAATGGGGGCGATCAAGGGCGCGGTGGCGATCGAAGGGGTCACCTTCGCCTATCGCGACAAGACGGTCCTGCACGACATCGACATCCGCATCCCGGCAGGGCAGATCGTGGCGCTCGTCGGCGAGACCGGGGCGGGCAAGACGACGATGGCGCGCCTCATGGCTCGGTTCTACGACCCCACCACCGGGCGCGTGACGCTCGATGGCGTGGATGAGCGCTCGATCGCCACCGACGAGCTGCGCCGGGCGATCGCCGTGGTGACCCAGGAGAGCTTCCTGTTCTCCGGGAACGTGGGCGACAACCTGCTTTTCGGCCGGCCGGCCGCGACACGCGGGGAGATGGAAGAGGCCGCGCGCGCGATCGGCGCCCACGACTTCATCGCCGCGCTGCCCAACGGGTACGAGACCGACGTGCGCCGGCATGGGGTGCGCCTCTCGTCAGGCCAGCGCCAGCTGGTGGCCTTCGCGCGGGCGTTTCTCGCCGACCCCCGCGTGCTCATCCTGGACGAGGCGACGTCGTCGCTCGACCTCCCGTCGGAGCGTCTCGTGCAACGGGCGCTGCGCACCCTTCTGCGCGACCGCACCGCGGTTATCATCGCCCACCGCCTGTCCACGGTCGAGATCGCCGACCGAGTGCTGGTCATCGACGGCGGGCGGGTGGTCGAGGACGGCCCGCCGTCGGAGCTGAGGGAGCGCAGCGGGCAGTACGGGTCCCTGCACCGGCAGTGGGTGGAATCGCTGGCCTAGCCTGAACGGCCAGGCAGAGCGGACAAGACGCGAGTGAAGTGCTAGATTCACCCCGGCATGGCGCCGATAACCTGGGACGACAAGGGGGCCCTCGGGCGTCTCGTCACGGCGCTGCGGGGTATCCTTGAGTTCCTTGACCGTTGGGAAGCGGTTGAGCCGGCAGGCGAGGCTCCCGCCGGGCTTGCGGAGTACGACCTCGGTGAAGTGGCCACCGCTTTCGAAAAAATACGCGACGAGCTCGAGAAAAGCGGACCTGGTGGCGAGGTGTACCAGCACTTTCGAGCCATCGCCCAGCAACTTCGAGCTGCGGCTGACGGCCTCTACGAGGAATAGCCCCTCCTAACGCTTCTCAGCCGAGAGCGGGCGCCGGCCCGCCGTGGCCTGAGCCAGAGCGAGAGCCACCGCATCATCGAAGGCCATGCGCTGTCCCTCCTCCCAAGCCTCGGTGGCCGCCTGCTCGCCAAGAGCTGTCCGCGCCGGCGCCAGATGGTTCTGCACCGTCGCCCGCCAAACGGCATTCGGACTGATGCCCACGCTCGCGTGCATTGCCGAAGCTGCGCCCGCCAGCCGCTGTGCCTCCTTGGGCCGCTCCTTGGCCAAGCGCGCACTCAAAACGTCGAGGGTGAAACCGAGCCGGCGGTCTTTTGAGTCGCTGCCCGCTTGAAGGCTCTCACGGATCGCGGTGTCGGCGCTCTCGTAGTCTTCTCGCAGGTATGCCATGGCGGCCACCAGCGCGAGCGCCGTCGATGTTTCGTCTGCGCGCCCGAGGTCGCGGCGGATGGCCACGCTGCGTGCGAACAGGTTGCGGGCGCCGTCGATGTCTCCCAAGGATGCGCGGATCAAACCGAGGTAATGATCTAAGAGACTCTCCTGGAGCCGATCGCCCTGCGCCAAGGCCAGGCTGAGCGCCCCTTCGGCGAGCACGTTCGCACGCTCTGGGTCAGCGGCAACCATCACCAGGCTCAACAACTTCAGGGCGAGCATCTCTTGTACTGCGTCGGCCATACTCCGGGCCTCTAACAGAGCCTCATCGAGCAGGCTCTCGGCTGCGCCGAGGTGGTTCTGCATGTAGAGGAACGTCGCCAGCTGCACCAGTGCTCCGGTTCGCTGCGGTGAGGCCTCGGTCGTGACTGCGAGTAAGGCCTCCAGCGATCCCCTCGCTTCGCTTATGTGCCCGCGCAACTGCCAGAACTCGAACAAAGCGCCTGCGAGGAGAAAACCAACGTCGGCCTCGTGGGCTGTGGCCCAACCCAGCGCGGCGCGGCAGTTGTCGTGGGCTTCCTCAACACGGTCCAGCCAGCGCGCGAACTGCCCTGGTTCTCGGGACGTTGCGACCGCCAGGAAACGCTGCGCGTGCAGCGCTCGCAGCTCGTGCTCGCGTCCACTTTCCTTCAATCGCCGCAACCCGTACTCGCGCATGGTCTCCAGCAGCCGGTAGCGCCCTTCTTCCGCCACCAGCAGCGACTTGTCCACCAGCCGGCCGAGCAGGTCGAGCACCGCGGGGGTCTTCAACGGGGGTCCCGAGCAGACGGCCTCGGCGTCGTCCAGCGAGAAGCGTCCCGCGAACACGGCCAGCCGTTCAAACAGCAGCTGCTCCGGCTCTGAGAGCAGGCCATAGCTCCAGTCCACCGCCGCTTCCAGGGTTCGCTGACGATCGGCAGCCGTCCGGCTGCCCCCGGTAAGCAGCAAAAAGCGGTCGCCAAGCCGCGCCTCGATCTCCCCGACCGGCATCATGTGGCTGCGCGCGGCGGCAAGCTCGATGGCGAGCGGCAAACCATCGAGCCGGCGGCATATCGCTGCGACGGCGGGAAGGCCGTCGCCGGTCGGGGTGTACCCGACCGAGCCCGCCCGGTCCAGGAAGAGCTGGACGGCCTCGCTTTCGTCGAGCGAGGGGACCCACCATGTCACCTCTCCAGGCACGTTGAGCGGCTCGCGGCTCGTGATCAACAGGTTGAGCCTCGGACAGGCCCGCACCAGGGTCTCGGCCAGGCTGGCGGCGGCCTCGATGACGTGCTCGCAGTTGTCGAGGACCAGGAGCGTTTCGCGATCGCGGAGGTGATCTGCGAGCGTGGCGATCAGCGCGCGGTCGGCCTGCTCCGGCACATCCAGCGCCGCCGCCACGGCCTGGGGCACGAGGTCCCCATCGAGGATCGGCGCGAGCTCGACCAACCAGACACCGTCCGCGAACTTGCCCTGGACATGGTTGGCCAGCTGGATCGTAAGCCTTGTCTTCCCGACGCCGCCCGGACCGACCAACGCAAGCAGTCGCGACCGCGACTGCAGGTCCACCAGCTGGTCGAGCTCCTGGCCGCGGCCGACGAAGCTCGTCAGAGCAAGGGGAAGGTTGCTTAGGCGGCGTGTCGACTGGGCGCGCTTGCGGCCCTCCAGGGCGGCCACGAGCTCCTTGACATCACGACTCCATCGAGAGCTGCTGATCTCGAGAGCGTTCCTGTGACTGAGGTCGCCGATGCTCTCGGGGAGCTGCGTCGTGCTCGGCATGCGGGCTCCCTGCACCAGCACGGGAATGACGCGCAATTTCCGGTCCAGGGCCAGCTGGATCTCGAGCCGCACGAAATCCTGCGGCTCCCGCAGCCGTCGCGCAGACCACCGCTTGCCGATGAGGGCGATCAGGACGTCGCTGGATTCGATCTCGCGGCGAAGCCGCTCGGTGAAGTCGGCTCCAGGCTCGATGGTCTCCGTGTCCATGAACACCCGGTCCGCACCGAAGTGGGCGGCGAGGTCCGCATGCAGGCGGCCTGCATGGCCCGCGGTATCGTCACGCCGGTAGCTGATGAAGATGCGAGGGGCACCAGCGGCGTCTGCAGGCGTCGGTATCAATCTGGCGGTCGCGGGTGAGGCAGCATGCTCGACCTCCGGCGTCGAGGATTCTCGCTCAAATCCCCTTCCACCGAACGAATCCGGGGGTCTGCGATACTGCCGCGATGGCTGTCTTCTCGCGGCGACTGCGCCGGATCGACGAGCCCCGGGTGGCGGCTGCCGGGCTGGCGGTCCCGTTGCTGGGGATCCTCGCGGCCTACGGATACGCGCTGACCAGCGTGGACGCAACCCCTGGCGGCATCGCGTCGGCCGTCGGGCTGGTCGGGATAGCCGGGACCGGGCTCCTGTATGCTTGGCGCGCTGTCACCGGCGCCTCTCGCGAGTAGCCGGCCAAGACCCCCTCTCACCAACCACGGAGTGCGGATGGACTCCCTCCACGCGATCGGCTTCTACGTGTCCGCTGCACTGGCCGGAGTCGGCGGCCTGCTCCTCGCTTTTCTGCGAGGGCACTGGCGGCGCGGCGCGGCCCTGGGTCTCACCGGCATCGGCGTCGCGGGGATATACGCATCGCTCTCGGCGGGTTTTGCCGCCGTGGTCGTCCTGGTTTGTTATGCCGCCTGCGCCCTGCTCGTGGCGAGGCCGGACTACCGCACGGTCGAGCAGGCGGTGGGTGGCTACTGGCGCCAGCTCGGCGCCCTGGGCGCCGCCCTCCTCCTGGCGGCGCTGGCGTATGCCGCGTTTCGAGGCGACTTTGCGCATGCCACGTTCTACGGGGGTGCGTTCGGCAGCGTGTCGGTGGGCCGGTTGCTGTTCGCGCACGACGGGCTTGCGACCGACGCCGTCGGTGGTCTCGTCCTCGTGGCGCTCGTTGGGGCTGCCATGGCCTGGCGCCGGGAACGGCCCAGGGATGAGCGCGAGGCGCGGCGATGACGGTCACGCTCGTTTCGGTGCTGTTCGCCGGCGCGGGCCTCACCGCTCTCGGAGCCTTCATCGCCGCATGGAAGCGTGAGCTGACGGCTGCGCTGACAGGGCTGCCGGTGATGTTTGCCGGAGCCGGCACCGCCTTCGTCGGCGTGGCGCGATTCGGCGTCGCATCCGGCGCTCCGCTTCTAGGGCAGGAGGTCGCGATCCTGCTCGCGATCGCGGCGCTCTCGGCGGTCGGCCTCGGCGTCGGACTGGCGGGGCGGGAGGGCCCTCGCTGAGCCTGCTCGTCGCCTTCGGCGACATCCTGACCGCAGCTTCGGGCGCGGCCTCCGGCTCACGCGCGGCGGCGACCGGCTTCCATTTCGACCCCTCCACCACCCTCGTGTGGGCGGTGCCGCTGATGGTGCTCACGCCATTCCTGGCCTTCGTGCTCGCGGCGACCAGCGTCCGGACGCGCCGCTCGGCCGCGAACATGGCCATGTTCGGCGCGGTCGCGACCCTGGCTCTCTCCGCGCTGGTGGCCTGGGGCCTGACGCGGCGGTCGACCGCGTTCGAGGCCACGTACCGGTACCTCAACATCACCGTCGCTTTCACGGGCCCGCCCAACTTCCAGGGCTTCGGCATCGACATCATCCTTCACGTCGACCGCCTCACGTCCGTCGCCCTGCTGGTGGTGGAGTTCTGCGTCATCGGCGTGCTGGCCTGGCATCGGGTGGTGGGGCGCTCGGAGCCGGGAAGCGCCCGCTTCTATGCCCTGGTGAGCACGCTCCTGTTCGGCGCGGTGGGAGCCCTGGTCAGCTACGACCTTGCGGAGCTGTTCGCTTTCTGGGGGCTGGCCGGCGCCGCGACCTACCTCATGCTCGCCCACCGCTGGACCTCGGAGGAGGCTTCGCGCAGCGGGCGGATCGCGCTGGCGCTTCCGTTCGTATCCGACCTCAGCCTGCTGTGCGGCATCGCGGTCCTGTACTCGCACTACGGCGTGCAGAGCATTTCCGGGCTGGTGCCCATACTGCACAGCACGCTGGGCGTCGGGCCCAGGTCGATGACCGCGGCGTCGATCCTCTTGCTTGTCGGCGTCGCCGGGCGCCTGGGCCTGTGGCCGCTGCACATGTGGCTGACGCGAACCGCGCCGACCGCGCCGCCCGCGGCCAGCGCCATGGCGCAGTCGGTGTGGTCGGTCGTCGCCATCGTGATCCTCTACCGGATCATGCCGATCATCGGCGCGGCGAATCACACGACCCTGCGGGGCCTCCTCTACGCGTGCGGGGTGGCTGCGATCGCCGCCCCGCTCCTCGCGTTGTTCGGCAACGAGCCGCGCCGGGTCATCGTGCTGGCGGGCTCGGGAGTGGCCGCGATCGGCGCCGCGCTCATAGTCCATTCGTACTACGCATCCAGCACGACATTTGCCGTCATGGGCGTCGTATGCGTGATGGCGGCGGCACCTGCGCGAGCCGCCGCGACGATGGCCGTCGCATCGATCGCGGCCGCGATGCGCACCGACGACCTGGCGGAGATGGGTGATGGTTGGCGTCGCATGCGCGCCAGCACGATGGCACTCCTGCTCGCGGCGCTCGCCATCGCGTTCAGCGCCGCCGGCACGCTGGCTTTCGCCGTCGGCTCGCGCTCGCGGTTCGGCCTTGCAATCGGCGAGGCGGTGCTGTTGCTTTCGATCGCTGCGATCCGCGTCGTGCTCGGCATCGCCATCGGTCCGCTGCGACGGCGCCGCGCTTTCGACCCCGACCGCGTGCGCGAAGGTCCGCGCTCCTCGCTGGGCTGGCCTTACTACCTCGCACTGGGCGGCGCGGCGCTGGCGGTCGCATCGCTCTTTCCGTCGTGGATCGGATACCTCGACGGCCACAAGCACATGAGCGCGTCTGCCCCCGCCATCGCGCTGTGGGCCGGCGTGGCCGTGGTCGGAATCGTGCTCACCGCCTTCGCATACTCCATCGACAAGGACGGCGCGCTGCGGGCCTCGGCGGCATCTGGCCGCTGGCTCGACGCGGTGCTGAGTGCGGGCGCGGCCGCATACACGCGCTTCATCTCGGCTCCGGTCTTGGCGGTGACACTCGGCCTGAGTGACTGGATCCCACAGGGTGACGGCGACCTGGCTCGCGCCGCTGCCGCGTCGGGTCGCTTTGCGCTCGCTGTCGCGCGCGTCCCGGCGCTTCCGCTGCTCGTCGGGCTCGCTGCCGTGCTCGCGCTTGCGGTGGGCCTCGCCGAGCCGGGGTTGTTCAGGTGATCCTGGCCGCGATCGCCGCCGCCTCGCCGACACCGGTGGGCGTCCCCGGCGCCGGCATCTTCACGTCGCCCCTGATCCTCAGCCTTTCCATCTGGGTGCCCGTCGCGGTCGCGATCGGGATGAATGCGCTCCCCAACCCGCGCGGCCGCTACGACACGCTGATGAAGCAGATCGCGTTCTTCACCAACGTCGGCATCGTCTTCGTGCTGTTCATCGCCTACAACCAGTTCGAGACTTTTCTCCCGACGCTGCAGTTCGAAGAGAAGCTGCCCTGGCTGACATCGATCGGCGCGACCTACCACCTCGGCGTGGACGGGCCGAGCATGACCATGATGATGCTGTCAGGACTGGTCGGCATCGCCGCCGTGCTTGCGTCATGGGGCGTGCGCGAACGGGTGCGGTCGTACTTCACCCTCCTTCTGCTGACCCAGTCGGCGGTCAACGGCGCGATCGCCGCTCACGACATGTTCCTGCTCGTCCTCTTCTGGGGAGCCGCCATCATCCCGGTCGCGCTGCTGATCTTCGGGTGGGGAGGGCCTCGTCGCGAGGCCGCCGCGTGGCGGCTCGTGGGTTACTGGGGCCTGGGCACGGCGGCCCTGCTGATCGCGACCATGATCGCGTACGCGGCCAACGGCGGCGGCAGCTTCGACATGGACGTGCTCCTGAAGGCGACGTTCACGCCCCGCGTACAGCTGGCGGTCGGCGCGGCCCTGGTCATCGCCGCAGCGACGCGGCTCCCGCTGTTCCCGCTGCACGGATGGGTGCGCGACGTCTACGCGGACTCGCCACTCGGTGTCTCGGTGCTGGTGGCCGGCAGCGCATCGCGCCTCGGCGCTTACCTGCTGCTGCGCGTGCTGGTGGCCGGCGATCCCGATGCGTCGAGGCTGCTCGCCCCGTTCATCGCCGGCCTCGCGGCTCTGACCATCATTTATGCGGCCCTCGTAGCGCTGCGCACGGTCGACCTGCGCTGGGCCGCGGCGCACCTGGCGATGGTGCCGGGCGGCCTCACGGTCCTGGGGCTCGCCGCGCTCACCCCGCTGTCCATCGCCGGCAGCGTGCTCTCGAACTTCACCGGCGGGCTGGCTGCGGCGTTGATCGTCGCCGCGGCATGGACGCTCACCGATCGCGCGCAGGCGCGGAGCCTCCAGGTCCTGGGCGGGCTGGCTCCTCGCATGCCGATTCTCACCTGGGTCTTCGTGCTCGCGGCGCTCGCGCTGCTCGGCGTGCCGCTGATGGCGTCGTTCCCGGCTGAGGAGATGATCCTGTTCGGCTCCTTCAAGACGCAGCCCGTGGGCGCATTCGCGGTGGTGGCCGGACTGGTGCTCGCCGCCGTGGCGCTGGCGCTGCTCGTGCACCGCGTCCTGTTCGGCCAGCCCAACCCGGACGCCCCCGCGGTCTCGGACGCGTCGCTGGGCGAGACGTGGTACCTGGGCCTGCTGGCCGGAGGCCTGCTGTGGGTGGGCCTGTTCCCGGGAGGTCCCAAGCTGCCCGGCACCGACCAGCCCATCTTCGATCCCGGGCTCATCAACGTGATGTCCGCCGGCCTCACGGACATCGCCTCGCCTTACGTTGCACCAACGGCGCCGGGCGCGACGCAATGAGGAATTTCGTGTTCGTGCCGGAGGCCCTGGTCGTCGCCGGCGCGCTGGCCATCCTGCTGCTCGCGCGGGGACGCAGGCGATCGCGGCCGTGGCTGCCAGCGGCGGCGGCCGCGTTCCCGCTCGTCGCACTGGCGGTCGAGCTGTGGGTAGGGGCGACGCTCGCCACCTACTTCGGCGGCGCGCTGGTGCAGGATCGTTTCGCGCTGTTCGCAAAGGCCGGCGTCCTGCTCGCGGCCGCGCTTGCAATCGCCGTGACGGATTGGTCAGAGGAAGACGCGCCGTCGATCGGCATGGCGATGATCCTCCTTGCCGCCTTTGGGGTGATGGTGGTCGCGTCCTCTGGCGATTTCGTCGGGCTGTGGGCCGGGCTCGAGCTGGCCGCGGCCGCCGGCGTCGTGCACGTGTCCTTGAGGCGCACCGACCTGGCGCTGGGGCTTCTCGTCACCGGCGGAGTCGCCAGCGCGCTGGTCCTGGTCGGGCTCGCCTTCGTGTATGCGACCACCGGCTCGGCGGATCTCCTCGCGGTACGCCATGCGATGGGCACGCTCGCGCCGACGCTGCCGCTTGCGGTCCCGGTGCTGCTGCTTCTCGGCGGGCTGGCGGTCCGGGCCGGTTTGATGCCGTTCCAGTTCGCGCGCGTACCGGCCGGGCTTGCCGCCTCGCCGCTTGGCGCCAGCATGATCATCGGCATCGTCGCGGCGGCGGCCCTCATAGTGGCCGTGAAGGTCGCCGCGCTGCTGACCCCTCTGCCGGCCGTCTTCTCTCCATACCTGATGGTGGCGGCGGCGGTGACCATGGTCGGCGGCGGGGCCGCCGCGCTGGCGACGAGGTCGCCTCGGGCCCGGATCGTCTACCTCGCGGCCGGCCAGGTGGGATGGATCGCCGCGGGCCTGGCGACGCACTACCTCGTGGGCATGGGGGCGGCGCTTTTCCTGGTCGGGGCGTTTGCGCTGGCGGCCACGACCGGACCGGCGGTCATGGCGGGGGCCGACACCGGCGAGTTCGCCCTGGCGGGCATGGGGCTGCTGCGGCCGGCGCGGGCGGCGGCCATCGCCCTGGTCTTCCTCTCCCTGGCGGGTGCACCGCCGCTGGCGGGATTCTTCGGCGAGTTCGCGGTCGCCGCCGCGCTGGCGCAGAGCGGCGCCTTCTGGCTCCTTGCGCTCGGGTTGCTGGGCGCTGTGATGAGCGTGGCCGCGGCCGTGGGCACGCTGCGCGCGATCTACCTGCAGAGCCCGCCGGACGAGAGCCGTCGCGCTGCCGGTGCACGACTGCCCGTCCTGACCCGGCTGTCCAGCCTGGGCGCCGTCGCCCTGTGCATCGCGATTGCGGGCTACGGGGTGTTCGCCAACCCGATCCTCGGCCTGGCCAACCAGGGGGCTGAAGCGCTCGGCCTCCGCTGAGGCATATGAGCGGAACCCTCTGAGACGGTCAGCGGGCGGTTGCTGATCGCGCTGGGCTGGGCTTGAGGACCTGCACCCGCAGGGCATCGGCCAGCCAGGACTCGTAGCGATCAGCGCTCCATCCCCGCTCGAACACCAGCTCGATGTAACTCTCGGGGCCGGTCACCGACCATATCAGGTCGATCGCCTCGCCCGGCGTCAGCTCCGATCGCAGGCGAGGACTCTTCGCGAACAGCTCACGCAGCGGTTGAAGCCGCTCGTAGCGCCGCTGCCGCACCTCGCGGTAACGCGCCAGCAGGTCGGCGTCGCCCGACTCTCGCAGGAAGCGCTCGAGATCCACGCAGGGCTCGTAGATGCGCCGCGACATCGTCGCCAGCGTCGTCAGCCAGACGTCCGGGTCGGACGAATCGCGAGCCGCGTCCAGAAGCTGCACGGCGGCAGCGATGTGGGGCCAGCCCTCGGCGACAACGGCCCCCGCCAGTCGCAGCTTGGTGCCGAAGATGGAGTAGAGGGTCGGGTACGCGACGCCCGCCCCCCGCGCGACCAGGACGCGTGGTCCGGGTAGTGGGCGCCTATATCTCAGTTACTCCTCGCTGCTTCAGCTCGAGCCTTGCCTCTAAGGCCGCCTGGGCAAGATCCCCGAACGGGACGGCACCCTCGGCGTCGAAGGTCTGGTCCAGGAACTGATTTATCTGGTCGAACGTCTCCTTGGTCACCGCATTGACCAGGGCGATCAGCTCCTCGGTGGATGCGCCGTTCACGACATGCTCCCGTTCGACGTCGTCAGAAATCCCAAACCTTTGCACCAATTGCGCGAGACCTTGCAACTCTTCTGGAACCACCATCGGAGAACCCACGACAGCCCGTTCGGCCTGGGGCAGAAGTTGACACTGAGGATGGGTTCTAAGAGCCTGCCGCACCAGCTCACGTGCCCGGACGACATCGCCTGTGCGGGCCAAACCGATCGCCAGTACGCAAAGGCGGAGAGCCGACGTGTGCGGTCCGGACCGCTCATTAGCCGACACCTCTTCAATGAGTGCAAGCCCGGCCTTGGGATCGCCGTTTTTGATCAGTGCAAACGCCAGGGTCCCCTTGATACTCCACACGTAGACCGCCTTTTGCGGCTCTGCTTCGATCGACTGCAGCGCCTCATTCGCCAAAGGCAGCGCCTCTTTCACGGCAACCGGCGTGTCAATCATCAAGTCGGTCCACGCGAGATTGTTGGTTGCGAGCGTTCTCGTCAATTGTTGGGGGGCCTTTTCTCGGACCTGCGCGAACACTCGCGCAGCGCTATCGAAACCTCCCGAAGCAAGCAACGCATAGCCCTTTTCGTTCTGTCTCTCCCAGTGGCCTTCTACATAGAAGCCGGTGTCTGCGGTTTCGCCTTGATTGCCCCCGGCAGCGAAACGCTCCCAGAGCCTCGGGTAGAGAGCTTCAAGGTCAGTCTCCTGCCAGGCAGTTCCGGATGGTGCATCGGGACGACGGTCTCCCGGCGAAGTCAGGGCTCTTCCGGCGACAGACTCATACGCCTTGCCGGCGGAATACAAAGCATCCTCGCACGCGGCATCCCCTTCGAATGAAACGCCGGCCAGAGACTCAGGTTCGCGCAGGGCTGCTTCCCAGACATCGCGACCCCCCAACATCAGCCAGCCACGAAAATAATCAAATCCGTCGTCGGAGCATCCGCCATTGATCACGAACGCAGCACCCCACAGATCCCACCGGTACGACGTGCGCATCAGATTTTCTTGTTCGCGGGCAAATGCCTCAATCTCTGACACTGACAGCTCGCCCAAGATGCGCTCCAGTGCCCGAGCACGTTCCGCACAGCTCTTTCCGCCCGCGCGCGCCTGGTCGATCAGGTCCCAAAAATCGCCCGCCACGCGGTGAATCTAAGCACGCAGTCTGGCAAAGCTGGAGCGGGAGACGGCCGGCTTCCGCTAATCGCCCGCCGGCTGCGGCCGGGATGAACCCGGCCGCCAGGCCACGTGTTGCGAGCTGTGAGTTACGAGGTCGCCGCAGGACTGCCTGCTAGACTCGCCCCAAGCGTCGCAGCTTTCGTCACACCAAACGTCCTGGAGGTCGTCCCCTGGCGGGCAGAAACCGTCACAGTCGCGCCGGCCGGCGCGGCGCATCAGCAGGGTCGCTGAGGCACAGGAGCCGAACGCGCCCGCGCGCTCGAGGTGGCGGGCGCCGCGTTTCGCGGGGATGGCTGGCCAGGACGGCGCTGGTCGCGCTGGTGGTGGTCTCCGGGGTAGGCCTGCTGGGAACGGTGACCGCGATCGGCATGGTCGACTATTTCGCGGGCGACCTGCCCACGATCGAGCAGCTGCAGACGTCGAAGCTGACCCAGACGAGCCGCATCCTCGACCGCAACGGCAACCTGATCGAAGCCCTGTATCACCAGAACCGGACCGTGGTGCCGCTGAGCAAGATCAGCGACAAGCTCCAGCGCGCCACGATCGACACCGAGGACCGTTCGTTCTATGCCAACTCGGGGGTTGACTATCGCCGTTTGCTGATCGCGATCGTCTACGACCTCACGCACCACTCGGCCACACTCGGCGGGTCGACCATCACCGAGCAGGTGGTCAAAAACGACGTCCTCGACACGGAGGAGGCGCAGTCGCGGACCATCAGCCGCAAGTTCCACGAGCTCGTGCTGGCGGAGGAGATGGAGCGGCGCTACTCGAAGCAGCAGATCCTCGAGCTGTACCTCAACAGCATCAACTACGGCAACGGCGCGTACGGCGCCGAGGCCGCGGCCGAGACGTACTTCCAGGTCCACGCCGGCCAGCTGACGCTGGCTCAGGCGAGCTTCCTGGCGGGCCTGCCGCAGGCGCCGTCCGACTACGACCCGTTCGGCACGCCGGATCAGCTGGCGGCCGCCAAGGCGCGGTGGGGGCAGGTCCTCGACGGCATGGTGGCCGTGGGCGACGTGAGCTCGGCCGCCGCGCACGCCGCCTACAACAGCGACCTGGTCGACAGGATGATCGCGGCGCACAAGGCGCAGCCGAGCTCGCACAACCCGCTCACCGCGCATTTCGTCGATTACGTGGAGCAGTACATCGCCCAGCGCTACGGCACGCGCGCTCTTTACGAGGGCGGGCTGATGATCTACACCACGCTCGATCTCGCCACCCAGGCGCTCGCCGACAAATGGGTCAAGGCCGGCGTGGCCGCGTACGCACGGCGGGGTGTGAACACCGGCGCGATGCTGGTTATGAACCCGGACGACGGCGAGATCCTCGCCATGGTCGGCAGCGCCGACTACAACAACGCCGCCATCCGCGGCCAGATCAACCTCACGGGCGTCGACCCACTGGGATGGCGGGGCGTGGGGTCGTCGTTCAAGGTGTACACATATGGAGCCGCGCTGCAGGCCGGGCTCGTTACCCCCGCGAGCCTGCTCAACGACCAGACCGGCGTCATCGGCGGCCACACGTTCAACGACTGGGATGCCAAGCACGAGGGATACATCTCGCTGCGGACAGCCCTCGCCCAGTCGCGCAACCTGCCCGCGCTGTGGACGTACGGCCGCGTCGGCGGCACGCAGGTGACGACGTTCATGCACCAGCTCGGGGTCACCGCCGTCATCGAGAATCCCGACGGGGTCGCCACGACGCTGGGCCACGATGCGATCTCCATGGCCGAGCACCTCAGCGCGTACTCCGCGTTCGACAACGGCGGCTACCGGGTCTCGCCCCACCCGGTGCTGAAAGTGGTCGATGCGGACGGGACCGTCCTGGAGTCGTTCGACCCGAACGCGTCGCGCGTGCAGGTGATCAGCTCCGACCTCGGCTACGTGATGACGGACCTGCTGCGCGGACCTGTGAAGCTGTACCTCGGCGACCTCGGGCGGCGCCCGGTGGCGGGCAAGTCGGGCACGACCGAGGCCTACACGGGCTCCATCTTCATCGGCTACACGCCCGACCTGGCGGTGGCGGCCTCGCTGATGCACATCGACGCCGGTCCGGATTGCAAGTCGGGCTACGCGTACCTCGCGACCAACTTCCCGCCATCGGGATGGCAGTGCCCGACCGGCGTGCTGTTTGGCGAGAACGTCGGCATCTCGGTGTGGAAGCCCTTCGTCGAGGGCTACTACGCGATTCACCCGTGGCCCGCCATGTGGAAGCAGCCCGCCGGCGTGGTGACCAGGATGGTGTGCTCGTACGACGGGGGCTACGTCACCACCGGCGGCTACAACGAGATCTTTCTCAAGGGCATCGGCGAGCCCGGCTACCCGTGCGGCGCCAACCCGCCGCCTGGAGCGCCGCCGTACCACCCGCCCTCGCCAAACCCATCGCCGCCTCCCAAGCTGTAGATATGAGAGAAAACCTGCCGGTTTTCTCTCATCGCGGGGCGGCGCACGGCGCCGCGCCGCTGCTCATTTTCCCGCGGTTTGGATTTTCGAAATATTTGCTCCTCGCGACGCTTGCAGACCCAATTACGAGGCTTCGTGTGTCCGGGGGAACCCCGGCCACCCATACCACGCAGTGGTTAGCCTGAGCGGGTGCGGATCACGCGCGCGGGGATCGCATTCACGGTCGCCTACCTGGCCCTGGGCCTGGCCTGGGTGTTCGGCGCGAAGCCGCCCGGGCCCGCCGGCGTCTTCGTAGCCTGGTTCGTCGGCGTCGCCCTGATCGGGGCGTTCATTCCGGGCATCGCCAACCAGGTGTCGCTGGCGCGGGCGTACCTGGCGGCTCCCGCTCTCGCGTATTCGGTTTCCGCCGACCGCCTGGGGCTGCTCGCCGTGGTGCTGGCGGTTGCGGGGTTGACCGACCTCGTCGACGGCACCATCGCCCGCCGTTTCGACCGGCCTTCGACCCTGGGTGGGGGGCTGGACCCGGTAGTCGACGGCGTGCTGCTGGGTGCGGTCGCGGTCGGCCTGGTGGTGGGCGGGATCATCCCCGCGTGGCTCGCGATCGTGATCGTCGTGCGCTACCTGCTGCCGGCCGTGGCCGCCTTGGCTTTGATCTCGCTGCACCACCCGCCCGAGCTCCGCCACACCGTGACCGGGCAGATCTCCACGGCGCTGATCATCGTGCTTGTCGGCGGCATCTGCCTGTTTCGCTTTCTGAGCCAGGATGCGAGCAACGTGGTCACCGGCGCCGAGATCGTGATCCCGATCGCCACGCTCGCGACCTTCGTGCATCTTGGGTGGGCGGCGTCGCGGCGCCGGGCGGTGGGAGCGGCCGAGGCCGGGTAAACTTGACGATGGTCGCGCTAAGTGGGGTGCTGGCGGTCCCCTGCACCGGCAATCCGCCTTAGCCGGACCGAATTCCCGCGCTGAGGTCAGGTCCTTAGCCTGGCCGCGGCTAACGGCGTTGAAGGTTTGGACCTGCGCAGCTCGGGTCTCCGAACCCCGTCAGGTCCGGAAGGAAGCAGCGGTAAGGAGAGAACCCGGGGGTGCCGCAGCCATCCGGGCCCGAGCTGTGATCCGCGGTGCGAACTGGGGCGCCTCGATCGAAGCGGGGGTGCGCGGCCACCCTGGATTTGCATGCCTGAATACCAAAGCCTCTACCGGAAGTACCGCTCGCAGACGTTCGCCGACCTGGTCGGCCAGGACGCCGCGTCCCGGGCGCTGCAGGGCGCCATCATCGGCGGCCGCGTCTCGCACGCCTACCTGTTCAGCGGCAGCCGCGGCACCGGCAAGACCTCGGCCGCGCGCCTGCTCGCGAAGGCGCTCAACTGCACCGGCCGGCCTCGCGATTCGGCCGAGCCGTGCAACACGTGCCAGTCGTGCGTGGAGATGACCGCCGGCTCGGCGCTCGACCTCATCGAGATCGACGCCGCCTCTAACCGCGGCATCGACGAGATCCGCGACCTGCGCGAGAAGGTGAACCTCGCCCCCGCATTGGGACCGTTCAAGGTCTACATCATCGACGAGGCACACATGCTCACCGAGCCGGCGTTCAACGCGCTGCTGAAGACGCTCGAGGAGCCGCCCGCGCACGTCGTCTTCGTGCTCTGCACCACCGACGCGCAGAAGATTCCGCTCACGGTCATCGGCCGATGCCAGCAGTTCGTGTTCCGGCGCCATTCCGAGGAACAGATCGTCGCGCGGCTCACGCATATCGCGCGTGCCGAGAAGGTGCAGGTCGATCCTGAGGCGATGCAGCTGATCGCGCGCACCGCCCAGGGTTCGATGCGCGACGCGGTGGGCCTGCTCGACCAGCTGGTGCCGTTGGCTTCAGGACCCATCTCGCTCGATGGCGCGCGATCGCTGCTCGGGATCGCCGACCCGCGCTTGCTCGACTCGCTTCTGGATGATGTGCTCGAGGGCCGCGCCGCGGAGGCTCTGGAGGAGCTGAACGGGGTCTATGCGGCCGGCGCGGAGCTGCGCCAGGTGGTGCGGGGCTTGATGGAGGGATGCCGGGACCGGCTCGTGGCCGCGCTTTCCCGACACGACCAGGGCACGGCCCGCCGCTTGTCGACGGTGCTCGATTCACTCCTCCATCTCGACGGCGAGGTCAGGCGCCATGCCGAGCCTCGCTTCCTGGTCGAGGCCACCCTGGCGCGGCTTGCAGTCGAGGTCGGGACCGTTGAGCAGAAGCCTGTCCCCCCACCCGACCCGCGCTCCGCGCGGGTCGACCTCCCCACAGGTGGGGAGGCGCCGACCTCCCCGCGGAGCGGGGAGGGAGATGTTTCGGGATGGACAGACGTGCTGGATAAATTGAGTCGCACCGTCCGGGCGGCGTATCTCGACGCGCAGCCCGAGGTGGATGGGACGACGCTGGTCCTGTGGTTCCGATACGGGTTCCACCACAAAAAGGCGCAGGACCAGTCGGCCCAGCTGCTCCCGCTGGTACGGGCGTGGCTCGGGGACGAGGTCGCGGTCGAGTTCAGGCTTCGCGAGGCTGCCCCTGATGCGAGCAAGCCCGCCGGCAAGGCTGCGGCGAGCCCGGAGGACGACCCGTTCGTCCGCGAGGTGGTGCGCCGGTTCGACGGGCGTGTGACTCGCGTCAAGGAGGTCTCCGAGTGAAGGATCCGATGAAGATGCTGCGCCAGGTCCAGCAGATGCAGGACCGCATGGCCAAAGTTCAGTCCGAGCTCGAGAACGAAACCGTGGAGGCGAGTGCCGGCGGCGGTGCCGTGCGGGTCGTGGCCACGGGCACGCAAAGGATTGTGTCGGTGGTCATCGACCCCGCCGCGGCCGCCGACACCGAGATGCTGCAGGACCTGGTCGTGGCCGCGGTCAACGAGGCGATGGAGGCATCCAAGCAGCTGGCCGCGACGAAGATGCAGGCCGTGACGAGCGGGTTGGGATTGCCACCCGGTCTCATCTAGGGCCCGCGACTTGCCGCAGCTCCCGGAACCCCTCGAGCGGCTGGTGCAGGAGCTGTCGCGGCTGCCGGGCGTCGGCCCCAAGACGGCTCAGCGCCTGGCCTTCCACCTGCTGCGCACCGACCGGCAGCGGGCCGAATCGCTGGCGCAGGCGATCACCGACGTCAAGGCGCGAATCGGCTACTGCGAGCGCTGCTACAACATCGCCGAGGGCAGCCTCTGCGCGATCTGCTCCTCAACGCGGCGCGATGGGTCGGTCCTCTGCGTCGTGGAATCGGCGCTGGACGTGCTCGCGATCGAGCGCACGGCGGAGTTCAACGGCCTGTACTTCGTGCTGCACGGGGTGATCTCGCCGATCGACGGGATCGGGCCGGACCAGCTGCACGTTCCCCAGCTGCTCGATCGGGCGCGTGAAGAAGGCGTGGTCGAGGTGATCGTCGCCACCGACGCGGACATAGAGGGTGAGGCGACCGCGCTCTACCTCCAGCGCGAGATGGCGCCGCTGGGGATCAAGGTGACGCGCCCGGCTCACGGCCTGCCGGTGGGCGGCGACCTCGAGTACGCGGACGAGCTGACCCTCGCCCGCGCCATGTCCGGCCGCCGCGCCTTCTAGGTGTCGACCCCAAGGCTGTCGGCGCGGCCCGCCATCCTGTTCGACCTCGACGGGACGCTCGTGGACAGCGTCTACCAGCACGTGCTGGCCTGGCGTGAGGCGCTGCACAAGGAAGGCCTCGACCTTTCGGTGTGGCGGATCCATCGACGGATCGGCATGAGCGGGGGCCTCTTCCTGAAAGCCCTGGACCGGGAGCTCGGGAGCAATCTGACCGAGGCCCAGGCCGAGCGCCTTCGCCAGTCGCACGCGGAAGGCTTGCTCAAGCGGTTGGACCAGGTCCGCCCTCTACCGGGCGCGCGCCGTCTGCTGGAGACGCTTTCGCAGCTGCACGTGCCCTGGGCGATCGCCACCAGCGGCAGCGAGAAGACCGCCGGGCCGACGCTCGCGATGCTGGGCATACCCGAGGGCGTCCCGATCGTCACCCGCGACCAGGTCGCGTATGCGAAGCCGAATCCCGACCTGTTCCTCGCCGCCGCCGAACGTCTCGGCGTCCCGCCAGGCGATTGCTTCGTGGTCGGTGACAGCATCTGGGACCTGCTCGCCGCCCAGCGAGCCGGCGCGCTGGGGGTTGGGCTGCTCTCGGGAGGTTACGGCCGCGAGGAGCTGGAGCGGTCGGGCGCCTACCGCGTGTACGACGATCCGGCCGACCTGCTGGCGCACCTGGATGAGCTCGGGGTCAGGGCGACCGGGTAGCTATCTTGGGCGCCCGTTGCAAACTGGACCCGATCACCGGTAGAATTCTCAGGTTCCCCTGACGGAAGGCTTCGCGCGCCCTAAAAAGGCGTCGGGGTCGCAGGAGGAGCCAGCACCTTGACAACTGAAGAGTGGGAAAGACTCTGAGAGTCTTATGACTTAGGGCAATGGCCTTGGGTCCTCCGTTTTAGACGGAGAGTTTGATCCTGGCTCAGGGTTAACGCTGGCGGCGCGCATAACACATGCAAGTCGAGCGAGGGCTCATTTCCCGCAAGGGAGGTGGGTTCCTAGCGGCGAACGGGTGAGTAACACGTGGGCAACCTTTCCTATCGCGGGGGATAACACCGGGAAACCGATGCTAATACCGCATGTCGTCACTGGTCGCATGGCTGGTGAAGAAAGCAGCAATGCACGATGGGGTGGGCCCGCGGCCTATCAGCTAGTCGGTGGGGTAACGGCCTACCGAGGCGATGACGGGTAGCTGGTCTGAGAGGACGGC
>Ga0070697_100000158_pt1 | contig 55228 bp, 50 predicted proteins | sample KBSK1501metaG_FD_65475 | JGI IMG/M metagenome (GOLD analysis project Ga0070697, IMG submission 65475) | Corn, switchgrass and miscanthus rhizosphere microbial communities from Kellogg Biological Station, Michigan, USA - KBS K1-50-1 metaG | ecosystem: Host-associated > Plants > Roots >... | reverse complement strand
CTACTTCTGCTTCACCGCAATAGCCGAGATTTCTACCCGCGCATTGTTGACCAGAGCCGCGGCCTGGATAGTGGCGCGAGCTGGCTTCGGATCGGGCATCACGTTTTTGTAGACCTTATTCATGTCACCAAACTCATGAATATCAGCGAGAAAAACTGTCACGTTAACAACCTCTTTCAGCTCAAAACCCGCGGCCTTGAGGACTTTCTGGATGTTTTCGAGCGCAGCAGTCGTCTCCGGACCAATACCACCTGAGGCTAACTTGCCGGAGTCATCGGTGCCCTCCTGGCCGGCGACGTACAGGGTGTTTCCAGCCACGATGCCGTCATTAAATGGAAGGCCCCTTGCGGGGGACAAATTTATCGCCTTGTGTTCCTGTGCATGACCTCGCTGCGAGATGGTTGCCACCGTTAATGCAAGGGCAATAGCAAACAGCAACTGCCTGAAAATTCTGATCTCCATTGTTATTTTCATTTCCGCTCTCCTCGCGATAAATGGATTGGCTCTTCCGCACCATCAAAAACAGTGTTAGAGTCCGCGCACATGTATACATCGGGGAGGACGAAATGGACAAATTTCATGGCTACGTGAAATCGCACACCATTACCGCATTTCTGCTTTCTGTCGGCATTTTATGTGCAGTATTGAGCGCGGCCAGGATGCTGGGCGCGCAATCTGCTTCCAGTTCGCCGGCAGCGCAGTTGGAAGGCGCGATGCTTGCTGATTTTCGCCGTGTGGAAGTGGCTTCTGTGTCGGATGCGCTCGAGGAACTGACGGGCAAGCGGATGTACATGACCCACCGCATGCATCCAATTTTCACCACGAAGTTTGCCGGCTTCGCACGGACGGTTCAGCTCAAGAAAGATGAAGGCAACACGGACCCTGCCGCATTGAGCGGAATGTTGACCGCGATTGATCAGGGCACCACGGATTCGGTTTACGTAATGGTGGTGGAGAACGGTGAAGACATCGCCGGAATGGGCGGACTGATGGGCACAGCGATGGCAGCCCGCGGGTACGCCGGCGCTGTGATTGATGGAGGCGTTCGCGACGTCGCCTATCTGCGAAAGATCGGATTCCCTGTGTACGCGACGGGGATCGTGCCCTCCACGTCCGTGCATCACTATCGCTTCGCAGGTGGGCAGATTCCCGTTACCTGCGACGGCGTTACCGTGAATCCAGGTGACATTGTCACGGCAGACAGCGATGGCGTGGTCATAGTTCCCAGAGCCCAGGCGCAAGAAGTGTTAACCCTTGCCCAGCAAATGGATTTCAAGGAGCACTCGATGTATGCCGTAATCGAACAACTGAAATCGATAGTGGATGCGGTCAAGAAGTTCGGCCGGCTGTGAGGCAAGAGATCTGTTGCAGAAAGATGACTTTCATCAGATAATTCGCACTTTCATTTCGTGTCGGCAAATTTTGGGATGCGCATGGCTGATGCTCCGAAACGAAGTTACAACATCACGGCGCTGCAGCGGGGGTTGCGTCTGCTTCAGCTCTTCAGTGAATCGGCGCGCGGGCTAACTGCGAAGCAGGTTGCAGTATCTTCGCGGCTGCCGGTGAGCACGGTCCACCGTTTTCTGGCGAACCTGGTAAGCACCGGCTTTCTGAACTGCAGCGGCGACGGCGTTTACCACTTGGGGATTGCATGTTTCTCCATTGGTCAGGCAGCTCTCGGACAACTCGACATACGGCGGCTGAGCTTGCCTTATCTTCAAGAATTGAATCAGCAAACCCGCGAAACCATTCATCTGACGGTGCGCCACGGCTTGTCGGCAGTTTATGTCGAGAAGCTGGATTCGCCGGAGCCATTACGCATTCATTCGCGCATCGGCGCGGCTGTTCCGTTATATTGCACGGCGGTGGGTAAAGTCATGCTGGCTTACATGCCTGACGAGGAACGGGAAAAGATTCTTCCCCAGTTGGGGCTGAAGCGTTTGACGCCGAACACCGTGCGAGACCGTCAGGAGTTGGAAGGCGAATTGTATCGGGTTCGAAAGAACGGGTACGCGTGCGATCTGGAAGAGCATGAGCTGCACATACGGTGCATCGCAGCTCCCATCTGGGACCACGCTGGCGGAGTACATGCCAGTCTCAGCATCACTGCGCCCATGGTGCGCATGAGCGTTACCCGTTTGCGGCAGCTTGCACCGAGGATTCAAGCGGCAGGATTGCAGATCTCACGAGAACTTGGATATCAAGCAGCGGGACGAACCGGATCCCGGGCGCCCGTGCGACAAAAAAATGGTGCCGCGGAGGCAGACCTTGCCAAGGCTCTATAAGCTGCACCCGGCGCGCTGCTTCGGAATCGATTTGCGAACGTCGTGTTTGCGAATCGGAGTCTTGGCCTTGGCCGGCACCTGCTTTACATTCTCGAGCCGAAGTTGGGCATCGGCGGCGTCCCATGCGCCTTGTCGTGTGCAGTCTGCAACCTTCGAAGGGTGGAGAGGCGAAGAACTCATTAATGACTGGGTACGGCTTACGGTAGTGCCGCAACTTGGCGGCAGGCTCATGCAGGTTGAATTCGGCGGACATCGCTACTTGTTCGTGAATCCCAAGTACAAGGGCAAGTATTTTCCTCCAACGGAGAGTGGCCAAAAACGCGAATGGTTCAACTACGGCGGCGACAAGCTTTGGCCGCTTCCAGAGGGCCATAGCGAGGGACAATGGCCGGGACCATTTGCGGATCAGCTCGATGACGGCGAATACAAGCTCAGCGTCGTGTCGCAGAACAACAGCTGCACACTTCATCTGGATGGCCCTAGCGATCCAGAGACCGGCCTGCAATATTCACGCGAGATCAGCATGGGAGGCGATTCTCCGCAGATTTCGTTTCATGCCGTGATGAAGAACGCGAGTGATCATCCGATTCGCTGGTCGATGCAATCGGTGACGCAATATGACACGGCGGATTCCCGCGATGCGGCCAATTACAACCGCGACTTCTGGGCGTTCGCGCCCATAAATCCGCACAGTGCCTATACGGACGGGTATCGAGTTCGCAATGGCCTGGCAGATGATCCATCATTTGCGGTGCGCGACGCCTGGTTCACGCTGCACTGGTTGTATTTGGAAAATGAAGTGTGGCTTGACTCAGATGCGGGCTGGCTGGCAGTGGTCGATGATTCGGCGAAGTACGGGATGATCGAGCGGTTTAAATATTTTTTCACTGAAGAATATCCAGGCAAAGCCTCTCTGATCTTTTACAAGAATGGCGCGGTGTTGGAGTTGGATGACGCAGGGATGCCCGTGTTGCGATCGAACAATCCTGAGCAAACTCCGTACTATATGGAAGCCGAGATCAACAGCCCGATGATCCGATTGGATCCGGGCGGTTCCTATGCTGTGGATACGTCGTGGTTTCCGGTTCGCGCCGGCAAAGGGCTTATATCGGTCGTGCCTGCGGGAGTAATTGAGCGTGGTCTGGTCGCGTCTTGGAAGCCGGACGGCATTCACGTCTCCGGTTCTTGGGGAGTGTTTTTCCCCGGCAACCTCAACGCGCACGTGTTTGACCAGCATGGAGTGGAGCGTAGCGTGGTTGAATTGGAATCCGTCGATCCGCTCCAGGCAGTAGAGCTGAATCGAACCATCAAGGTATCCTCTGAAGCAACGCGCATCGCCATTCACTTGCATGACGAACGAGGCGTGGACCTCGGCAGTTTGGGTGAGGCTAAGATTGCAAAACCGGAGAAGGACTCGTAGGCATGCGGAGTGCGATCCATATCACGGTCATCTTGAGCTGTCTGCTGGCCTGGGGTGATGATCCGCCCGCGACCATATCTACCGCTATCGATATACATTCCGACGACCTGCTGGCTCAGCCGCTGGCGGGAAACTGGCTCTCATACAACGGCGACTACTCCGGCCGCAGATACAGTAGTCTTTCTGAGATCAATAAGAATAACCTCGCGCAACTCCGTGCGGCATGGGTCTTTCATGCGCACAACTCGAGTCGGCTCGAGGTCACTCCAGTCGTCGCGAATGGAATGATGTTCGTGACCGCGTCAAATGATGCTTTCGCTCTGGACGCACGCAGTGGTCGAGTGGTGTGGCATCACTCGCGGCCGAATGCGGAGGGATTGATCGATGATGCCTCGCGGCATATCACACGCGGGGTTGGATTGTGGCGCAACCGTCTCTACATGGAAACGGACAATGCGCATCTCCTCTGCCTGGATGCACGCTCTGGCAATCTCATCTGGGATGTGGCCTATGCGGATTGGAACAAAAATTACGGCGCAACCAGCGCTCCGTTGATCGTTAAAGACAAAGTGCTGGTGGGGACCTCGGGCGGCGATGACGGCGTGCGCGGATTCCTCGCCGCCTACGATGCATTGAGTGGCAAGCTGGTGTGGCGATTCTGGACGATACCGGCCCCGGGCGAATTCGGTTCCGAAAGCTGGCCGGGCAAATTGTATCTCCATGGCGGAGGGACTACATGGATGCCCGGAACCTATGATCCGAAGTTGGATACGATTTTTTGGGGCACTAGTAATCCTGCGCCGGACTTTGAGGGTGAGGTGCGTCCCGGAGATGACCTTTACACCGATTGCATGCTGGCTCTCGATCCGGATACGGGGAAACTGAAGTGGTATTTCCAGTTCACTCCGCATGATCTTTTCGACTTTGATGCGGTGGAAACGCCAATCCTGATTGACGCCGTCTATCAAGGTACAGCTCGGAAATTGCTGGTGCAGGCAAACCGGAATGGTTACATTTACGTGCTCGATCGCACCAACGGAAAATTTCTTTCGGCGACGCCCTTCGTGGAAAAGCTGAACTGGGCGAAAGGTATCGACGGAGCAGGCAGACCTGTACGTACAGAGGTTAAGCCGACGGCGGAAGGAACGCGGGTTTGCCCGGGCTATGCCGGAGCAACAAACTGGTTCGCGCCCTCCTATAGCGAGTCCACTCATGCGGTTTATTTCATGGCGTTGGAACAATGCGAGACCTACTTTTTTAAGCCACAGCCGTTCCAGGAGGGTCAGGGGTATTACTCAACCGGAGTGGAACGCATCCCTGGCGAAAATTCTCAGAAACTTCTGGTCGCGTTTAATCTCGATAGTGGTTCGATTGCGTGGAAATACTCCCAGGTCGGTGGAGGCAGATCTTCCGGCGGAACCATGGCAACCGCCGGCGACTTGGTTTTTTTTGGCGACGACGCCGGCTCGTTCGAGGCCGTTGACGCACACAGTGGCAAGCCGCTGTGGCACTTCAATACCGGGCAGGATATGAGCGCGTCTCCGATGAGCTACGCAGTCGCTGGCAAACAGTATGTGGCGATTGCCGCAGGCAGTGACATTTTTAGTTTCGCCTTGCCATAAGCGCGCGTCACTGCCCTTCTCATGTGAGGACATTTTTTAACCACAGGGGGCACAGAGGATCACAGCAAATTCTGGGAGCAGATCGATACAGGAGGATTTTATGAATTCAGGTGTCACTCGCAGGACCTTTGCCACTCGCATCGGAGCTGTGCTGTCGACTTTGGGCATCGCGAGCAGCGTCTTTAAGGGCGCCTCCGCCCAGACTTCCGGCGGCCAGAATTCGGCCGCTCAGAATTCTGTGGCGGCGGACGCGAGCGGAATCCGCAAGATGAATGCCGAAGGAAAACCCGGTGGCGAAAAAGACGTCATCATGCCGGTGATTGTTCACAACGGGTTGATATATGTCTCGGGGCAGGGCGCCCACGATACACGAGACGCCAAGGAATGGACGATTGAATCTCACACCACCATGGTCATGGATAAGGTCAAGAGGATGGTGGAGGTTGGCGGAGGAACCACGGACACCATTCTTCAAGTCAACGTCTACCTGACAAAAATTGAGCACTGGGACGGAATGCACAAAGTGTTCTCGACATATTTTCCTCATGGTGGCCCGGCGCGGACAACCGTCGCAGTCGCTGCGTTGCCGGGAGACTCGCTGGTAGAAATCAATTGCATCGCCGCCGTCGCCCGTAAGTAAAAAAAAAAGGAGCTGGTTTATGCGACTGAGCTCGAAGTGGAACCGCCGGAGCTTTCTGGGCAGCGTGGGAGTATTTGCAGGGTCGATGCTGACGCCGCGCAAGTTGTTTTCCTTGAATCGCGGCGCTACGGGCGCAAGCCCAAAGCACAAGACCGCGACGGTAACCGGATTTGGACAGAGCGGAAATCCGTACGAGGAACTTGGGGTCACAACCGTGATCAATTGCGAGGGAACCATGACCGTGCTGGGCGGTTCCCTGCCTCATCCTGAACTGGAAGCCGTGATGACCATGGCCGGTCGCCATTTTGTGCCCATTGCGGAGTTGGAAGTTGCAGCCGGGAACCGCATCGCTCAGATGCTGAAACTTCCCGACGGATACAGCGCGATCGTGACATCCGGTGCGGCTGCTGCGATTCAGTCGGGACTGGCTGGCATTCTCACCGGCGACAACGAGGCCTTAATCCGGCAACTGCCTGATCTGACAGGGATGAAGTCTGAAGTCATCATTCAGAAGTCGCATCGCAATCCATTTGATCACCAGTTGCGGGCCACGGGAATCAAGCTGGTGGAGATCGAAACACAAGATCAATTGCGCGCCGCAGTAAACCAGCGCACGGCCATGATGCACTTTTCGAATTTCGCCAATGCCGCGGGGCAGATCAAAGTGGACGAGTGGGTAAAGCTGGCCAAGCAGTACAACATCCCTTGCATGAATGATGCCGCAGCCGACACGCCGCCGGCTTCTCATCTGTGGGACTATGCCAATATGGGCTATGACCTGATTACGTTCAGCGGCGGGAAGGCGATCCGCGGACCGCAATGCGCCGGCATGTTGATTGGACGTAAAGAACTGGTGGCCAATGCGCTGCTCAACAACAGCCCGCACGAGGACACTCTGGGCCGCAGTCAGAAAGTGGGCAAGGAAGAAATCGTAGGAATGGTTAAAGCGCTCGAGCTCTTCCTCAATGAAGACCATGACGCGCTGGCGAAAGAATGGCAGGCACGGCTGGAACGGATCTCGGGCGAGATCACGAAGGTTCCCGGCGTGAGCACGTCTTTCTTTACTCCCGACATCGCTAATCACGTTCCGCATATGCAGATCACCTGGGACGCTGCCCGAATTTCACTGACGCCGAAGGAAGCTTCGAAGCTTCTGCGCAGTTCGAAGCCGTCCATCGCAATGGGTGGAGGGGAAGAGCGGCCGGGTTTGGGAATGAACTCGTTTATGTTGCAGCCTGGCGAAGACAAAATTGTTGCCGAGCAACTATCGCGCATTCTGCGAGAGCACGCACTGTAGCCAGGCTTACGCGAATGGGTTTGTCGAAACTCATGGCGAAACTCAAGATCAAACCAAAGGCCGGATGCAGCTGGGACCTGGTCAGTCTGGGTGAAGTCATGCTGCGACTCGATCCGGGCGATGAGCGCATCTCCACCACGCGTCACTTTCGCGTATGGGAGGGCGGAGGCGAATACAACGTGGCGCGTGGTCTCAGACGCTGCTTTGGCATGGACACGGCCATCGTTACCGCGCTCGCTGAGAACGCTGTCGGACGTCTCGTCGAAGATCTCGTGCTTCAGGGAGGCGTGAGTCAGAAATATGTCCGCTGGGTGCCTTTCGACGGAGTCGGACGAAGTGTACGCAACGGGTTGAATTTTACCGAGAGAGGCTTTGGCGTGCGTGCTCCCCTCGGCTGTTCCGATCGTGGACATACCGCAATCTCACAGCTGAAACCGGGGGCAATCGATTGGGAGCGGATTTTCTTGAAGGATGGAGCACGCTGGTTTCACACCGGCGGAATCTTTTGTGCGCTCTCGGAAACCGCCCCCCTGGTTGCTCAGGAGGCCATGGAGGCAGCGAAGCGGGCGGGCGCGATCGTTTCTTACGATCTGAACTATCGTCCGTCACTTTGGAAGTCGATCGGTGGAAAGTCCAAAGCGCAGGAAGTTAACCGGCGTCTCGCGCCACTCGTGGATGCGATGCTCGGTAATGAGGAGGACTTCACCGCCGCACTAGGATTCGAAGTTTCTGGATTGGACGAGCACCACTCGAAGCTGGATCCAGCAAACTTCAAGCAAATGATGGAAAAGGTGATCCAGGAATTTCCAGCGGTCAAAGTAATCGCCACCACGCTGCGCAACGCCAGATCCGCAACGGTGAACGGTTGGGGAGCGGTGTGCTACTACGACGGCGGCTTCTACCAAGCGCCAGTTCGCGAAAATCTGGAAATCTTCGACCGGATAGGCGGAGGCGACTCTTTTGCTTCGGGATTGATCTATGGATTTCTGTCGGGGAAAGAACCGCAGTGGGCCGTCGAGTGTGGGGCCGCTCATGGCGCACTGGCCATGACCACGCCCGGCGACACCACAATGGCAACGATGGATGAAGTCTTGCAGGCTATGAAGGCGCAAACGGCCCGCATTGTACGCTGAGAAAATAGTCAGATGTTGGAACAGGCCAAGGCCCAAGAAAACCGTATGACCGTCGAGGACGTGATTCACAGGATCGGAGAAATTGGGATCGTTCCTGTAGTGCGGGCCGCGACCGTCGAAGACGCAACCTCCGCCGTGCGGGCCATCTGTGCGGGGGGCATTCCGATTCTCGAAATAACCATGACGGTTCCCGACGCGACGTCGGTCATCCGTCACGTGGCGCGAGAATATGGCAGCACGGTGCTCGTCGGGGCGGGCACGGTTACAACCGCGGAGCAGGCCGAGCAATGTATTGGTGCGGGCGCCGAGTTTATTGTAAGTCCCGGGCTGTCTCTGCCAGTTCTCGCAGTCGCGCAGGCAAGTGCAAAGCTCGCCATTCCTGGAGCGCTGACGCCAACCGAACTCATGCATGCTCAGGAAAACGGCGCAAAGCTGATCAAGATTTTTCCCTGCGGCAATGTTGGCGGTCCTAAGTATTTGCGGTCCCTGAGAGCTCCCTTCCCTAACGTTGCCCTGATTCCAACCGGCGGGGTGAACGCCTCCAACGCGGCCGAGTTCATCGCCGCAGGAGCTTTCGCTTTGGGAGTGGGTGCGGACCTGGTGAACGCAGACGCTCTGCGCGACCGGAACCTCGCGAAGATCACGGATGCGGCTCGCGAACTTGTGCAGGCAGTTTCCTGTGCGCGCAATCCTTCCATCGAAAAAACCACGCCACCGCATGGGTAACGGCCTTGCCCGCGGCTTCAAACTAAGAACTCAGCGGGCGAATGGTCGCCGATTGATCGATACTGGAAATACTGTATATATGCCGTGGGCACGACATTGACGCCTTCCAAGCAAATTTTTCCTAGGTGATTCTCGCCGTAACTCTAAAGTCCAGTCGTAAGTCGTGCACATTCAAGGTGTCCCAGCCGCCGTATCCACAATTGTGTGACCTCATCGTGGCAATGGACTTGCCTTATCTAGATGCCATGACAAATATCGATGAACAGGATTGGCGCAAATTATGCGAACTGGCAGCGAATGAGACTGACCCGGGAAGGCTGCGCGCGCTTGTAGAACAACTCAGCAAAGCACTGGAATCGCGCACCAAGAAATTGGGGTCCGACGCTGACAACCCCAAAGATCCGTCGCAGAGTTCTGAAGCCGGCGCCCGATCAAAGGTAGTGATTATGAAGGTGAATTGACTTCGTCGCCCAGCACTCTCTGTGGCTCGCGAATGGCTTCCGCTAGGTCGTTCATGAAGGCCGCCGCGCGGGCACCGTCGGCAACGCGGTGGTCGCACGACAGAGTCAACGTCATCATGGAACGGATGGCGGGTTTGCCGTCGATAGCCACAACTCGATCGGAGATGGCGCCAACCGCCAGGATGGCCGCCTGCGGCGGCGTGATGATGGCAGAAAACGAATCCACGTGATACATGCCCAGATTGCTGATGGTGAAAGTCGCATCCGCAATATCTGAGGGGCGCAGTTTTCCTGAGCGCGCCCGCTCGGTGACGGCGCGTCTTTGCGAAGAGATTTCAGCGAGGCTGGCGGTATGGGCGTCGTGAATCACCGCCATGACTACACCGTCATTCACGGCTATTGCCACGCCGAGGTTCACTTTGTCATGAAGACGAATGCCCTCGGCGCTCCAACTGGCGTTCACACGGGGGTGTTTGAGCAGAACCCTGGCCACGAGCGCGACCAGTAAGTCGGTGTGGGTGAGACGCAGCCCTGGGGTCTGCTTTTGTGCCATGGCCACTTGTTCGCGTGCGGCATTGAGCGCGCCAGCTTCAACTGCGCGCGTGACAAAGAAGTGTGGAACCGATGTCCAGCTCTGGGTTGTGCGTTCAGCCATGAGACGGCCGATCGAGCCTGGAACTTCGATTTGCGGTTTGGTGTGGGTCGATGATGTGGGAGACAGGGCAGAGGTTGCAGCGCCTTGCGCACTCGTAGCTTGAACGTCGGAGGCAAGAATTTCTCCGCCTGGCCCGGAGCCATGCAGGGTCGTGATGTCGACTCCCAATTCTTTGGCAAGGCGGCGAGCTTTCGGCGAAATCCTTGCACCCGTTGCAGTAATCTGACCCGGAGCCTTCGCGGCGGATGCCGTCGCCGAGCCGCCTTCACTCTTCGCTGGCGCTACCGGAGCTGAACTCAACAGTTTGTTCTCTCGAGGAGGAGTCTCACCTGGGCTAACGATCCAGGCGATGGTCTGACCCACGGGAATCACAGCACCTTCTCGAGCCTTGACGCCGAGCAGAATGCCGTCGGCAGGAGCTTCCACTTCCATCACAGCTTTATCGGTTTCGATTTCCAGGAGAGGCTCGCCTTTGCTGACACGGTCGCCCTCCTTTTTGCGCCAGGACACCAGCTTGCCGGTTTCCTGCGCCATCTCGAGGGCGGGCATTACAACGCTGAAGGCCATGGTTGTGTTCTTTTGGGGAAGAGCCTATGGCCTTCAGCCCGAGACTCCTACGCGCTCTGTTCTAGCGCTCGTCTCGATCATTTCCAGCACGCGGCGGCTGGGTTCAGCCTCGGTTTCACGTGTAGTGGGCAGCGCGCCGTTTACAGTGAAATAGTGCGCTCCGGCGACGAGAAGTTCTTCCGCCGGAAAGCGCGTGATGACTTCGTGGCCGCTCGGAGTGACCACGATTTCTTCTTCAATGCGCGCCGCGCTCCAGCCGTCGGTCGAAGGCCAGAAAGTTTCCAGCGCGAATACCATGCCCGGCTTGATCTCGACCGGATGGTCGAACGAAACCAGGCGACTGATCACTGGTTTTTCCCAGATCGCGAGGCCGATACCGTGGCCGTATTGCAGCGCAAAGCAAGCTTCTTCGTTGGGGAATCCAAACTCTTCTGCTTTAGGCCACACCGAGGCAATCTCGGCGGTGGTGCGGCCAGGGCGAACCAGTTCGATCGCGGCATCGAGATAATCACGGCAACGCTTGTAGGCGTCGACCATGGCGTGCGAAGCATACCCAATTGTGAAGCAGCGGTAATAACAGGTGCGATAGCCCATGTGCGAATGGAGAATGTCGTAGTAGACGGGATCGCCCGGGCGCAGCACGCGATCGGAAAACACATGCGGATGCGGATTGCAGCGTTCGCCGGAGATGGCATTCACGGCTTCAACGTATTCCGAACCCAGATCGTAGAGAACTTTGCTGACCAGACCCACGGCTTGGTTCTCGCGCATTCCCGGCTTCATGGCGCGGTACAGCTCATCGTAGGCGGCGTCGACCATCATGGCCGACGTGTTGAGCAGTGAAATCTCATCCTGGGTTTTAATAACCCGTGCGTCGGACATGAGTTGCTGTCCGTCGACAACTTTGATGCCCTCGCGTTGGAGTGCAAACAGAACGGGTAATTCGATGATGTCGATGCCAAGCGGCTCTTTGTGTAGACCACGCATCTCCAGTTCAATGCGAATTTTCTTGGCGACATCTTCTGCGCGCCCCATCTCGGGAGTCATGGCGCCGCGCAACATTGAAATTCCCGGGCGCGAACGGTCGCCCAGCCACGGGCAGTTGAGCTGGTGATGTTTGGCGGCAGAGCCGAAGTCCCACAGGATGGGCTCGTCGTTCTGCGGCAGAAGGGTGAAGCGGTTGGCTTTGTCCTGGGCCCAGGTGCCGATGTGTGTGGAAGTCAGATAGCGGACGTTGTTCATGTCGAAGCACAGCAAGGCGCCCATCTCTGACTTCGCCAGCAAGTCCTTCGCGCGCGCCAAACGCTCGCGACGCAAGCGGTCAAAGTCGATGCGGTTTTCCCAATCCACCGCCATCGTTCCATGAGTCTTTAGTGCCATAGAAACCTCCTAGCCGCCGGCTGTAGACACGTCGCTTGCAACGTCTTTCAGGCACGCGACAGAGACGTAGCCAGCTACGTCTCTACGATCGAATCTTAACCCTTATTGCACATCTGTCGAGCCGCTTCCGAGACCGTCTGTTCCGTCGGCACGGTCACATCTTCGAGCGGCGGAGAAAACGGAATCGGCACGTGCATTGCACCCATACGTTTCACAGGCGCGTCCAGATCGTAGAATGCACCTTCGGCGATCACCGCGGCTAGCTCCGATGTCACACCGTAGCGCCCGTAGCCTTCGTCGAGCACGATCACGCGCGAAGTTTTCTTTGCCGATTCAATCAGAGTCTTTTCGTCAAGTGGCCAAGAGGTGCGTGGATCCACCACCTCGGCGCTAATGCCTTCATGTTCGAGCAGGGTGGCGGCACCCAGCGCAATTTGCACCATGCTGCTGGTGGCGACCAAAGTGATATCGTCCCCTGCGCGCTTCACTTCGGCCACACCCAGGGGAATCGTGTAGTCGTCGTCGGGCACCGGCCCCTTCAGCTTGTACATCATCTTGTCTTCGAAGAACACGACCGGATTCTCGTCGCGAATCGCGGTCTTCAACAAGCCCTTGGCATCGTACGGGGTCGAGGGCAAGACCACTTTTAGCCCGGGCACGTGACTGAACCAGGCATGCAGCGACTGCGAATGTTGCGCCGCCGACCGCCTGGTTGCTCCCAGGGTGGTGCGCATCACCATGGGAACCTTCCAGTGTCCACCTGACATGTAATGAATTTTGGCGGCCTGATTGACCATCTGGTCCATGGTCAGCGTGATGAAATCGCCGAACATGATATCGACGACGGGACGAAGCCCGGTCATGGCTGCACCGACTCCAAGGCCAGTAAAACCAGCTTCGGAAATTGGGGTATCCACTACCCGCTCGGAGCCAAATTCCTCCACCAGACCGGAGAGGACTTTGAAGGGCGTACCCGCCTCCGCCACATCTTCGCCGATGATGCAGACGCTCGAGTCCCGGCGCATCTCTTCCGCCAGTGCTTCACGCACGGCTTGAGCGAAGGTCAACTCGCGGATGGCGGACTCAGGCATAGACGTGCTTCTCCACTTCGTCGACGCTTGGATAAGGGGACTCGATGGCAAACTTCACCGCCGCTTCCATCCCCGTCCGGATCTCGTCTTGAATTTCCTTCAGCAACGAGGCCTCCGCATGGCCCTGCGCCAATAACCAATCCGAAAAAATCTTGATGGGATCGCGTTCCGCTTTCCAGAGCTGTTCTTCCGCCTTCGAGCGGTAGTATTCGCGATTGATGTCACCGACATGGTGGCCGGTGTAGCGGTATGTATTGCACTGCAAAAAGCCCGGTCCTTCGCCGCGGCGCGCGCGCTCGACGAATCGGCTCGCAATCCCGTACACGGCACGCACGTCTTGACCGTTAACGCTCGCCGCCTCGATCCCGAACGCTGTGGCGCGGCTGAGCACGTCGCCGGCAGTGGTCTCGGTGTAATGGGTGTACTCGTTGTAGAGATTGTTTTCGCAGACGTAGATTACGGGCAACTTCCAAAGTTGCGCCAAGTTCATCACTTCATAGAGCGATCCTTGTCCGAGGGCGCCTTCGCCAAAGAAGCAGACTGCAACGCGGTCCGTTCCTAATTTCTTTGCCGCAAAGGCTGCGCCGGTAGCAATTCCCACGCTGCCGCCGACGATTGCATTGGCACCGAGGTTGCCGGTCGCAGGATCGGCGATGTGCATGGAGCCACCTTTGCCGCGGCAGTAGCCTGCCTCCTTGCCCAACAATTCGGCGAACATGCGGTCGGGCGAAGCTCCCTTGGCCAGACAATGGCCGTGACCGCGGTGCGTGCTGGTGATGTAATCATCGATCCGCAAGGCTTCACAGATTCCGACAGCGACCGCTTCCTCTCCGCTGTAAAGATGGGCGAGTCCGGGCATGAGGGCGCGTGTGTAAAGTTCGTTTACCTGCTCTTCAAACAGGCGGATGCTCACCATCTGCCGGTACATGTGGATCCATTTGTCTCTCTGAACCGCGGTATCTGCGCCCGCCTCGAATTGGGGTGCGGTCATAGTCATTTCGAAATCCCCGACATACGCGCCAGCACATCGAACATGCAGGCGAAATCCAACTTCTCCATACCCATGCCGCGCGCGGCGGTGAGGAACTCATTGCTTATCGCCGTGGTCGGCAAGGGCACATCCAGCTGTCGTCCCAGTTCCATCGCCAGAACCATGTCTTTCTGCATCATGTTCACATCGAACCAGGCTTCTTCGGGCTGCTTGAGAACGAATGGTCCGCGATACTGGATCATGGGCGAGGCCACGGCGCTGTGCGTGAGCACATCGACTGCGACCTCGCGCGCGATCCCACTCTTTTCCGCGAGCAGCACGCCTTCGGAGAAGGCGAGCATCTGCACCGCCAGACTCAAATTGGTAGCAATCTTCATCGATAAAGCGACGCCATTGTCACCAACGTGTGTGACCTTGGGCCCCATATCCTGCAGCAGCGGCTTCACTTTTTCAAAGGTCTCGCGGCGGCCTCCCACCATGACTGACAATTTTCCTTCTTGTAGAGTGATGACGCTCCCGGACACAGGCGAATCGACCATGTCGGCGCCCCGCTCGCGGACTTTCGCCGCCAGGGCGCGGCTGACGCTGGGACTCACCGTGCTCATGTCGAGGAAAATCTTGCCAGGCCCGAGACCCGCCAGCATTCCGTCCGAACCCTCCGTGATCGCCGAGATCGCCGCAGCATTGGTTACCATGGCAAAGGTAAAATCGGCCGCGGCGGCCACCGCACGCGGAGAGTCCGCCCACTTCATACCCTTGGCAATCAGCCATTGCGCCTTCGAGCGCGTGCGATTGTACCCAGTCACGGTGTGACCCTTGCTGAGCAGCCGGTTCACCATCTGGCCACCCATGACGCCGAGACCGATAAATCCGACTTTCGACATGCGACGCTGGCCTCCGAAATTATGAAGTGTGCCTGGAAGATACCGGAATCTTGGCCGAAGAAACTTTGCCCGCAGAAAGCTTGCTCGAAGAAACCTGGGAGTCCTCGCGCACCTGTTCGAGATGCGCCCGCATGGCGTCGCGAACCTTTTCCGGATCGCGCTGTTCCATAGCTTCCAAGATGCGCTTGTGATGAAACTGACCGCGTTCGGGACCACCTTCAACCTTGAATATCTTCATCCGTTGCTCGCGAAGCAGGCCGACGATGGAATCAATCAGCGAAAGAATCAGAGGATTAGCCGCTGCTTCTGCCAGCGAGAGATGGAAATCGAGATCAGCTTCTATGTAAGCATCAGGATCGCGACCGGCGCGGTCCATGACCGCAACCGCTTCGCGCATCGTAACCAGGTCGGACTCTTGTGCGCGGGCCGCAGCCAACGCGGCGATTTCCGGCTCGAGGATGGCGCGCAGTTCGGCGAGATACTGCGCGCCTTCCGGCTGGCCAATCTTCACCATGAGGTCCAGGGACTGGCGAACAGCTTGCGAGGTGCCATCCGTGATGAAGGTGCCGCGGCCGGAGTAAGCCTCAACCAGACCTTTTTCGCGCAGCGCTTTCACGGCTTCGCGAACGGCGGTGCGGCTCACGCCAAAACGTTGCGCCAAGTCGCGTTCAGCGGGAAGCTGGTCCCCAGTTTTCAGGGTGCCCTTCAAGATGGATTCTTCAATCTGCTGAACGATTTGCTCGTATAGCCGCGATGTTCTGACTACTTTGTACACAGGCTCATCCCCGGGCCTGAGCGCTCTGCCAGCCCCGGCGCCAGGCGTGGTCCAGCTACTATACCGCGAATGTGCGCCGCTGGACAGACCGGTCAAAGACTCTGTAGTCATGGTATATAGGTATGGTGGTATGACCAATTGAACATACCATACACAGGAAGTTAAGAGCAAGCCGACTCGAGTACTGGCAATTTGCGTATTCAACGAGACTCCGTCCCGCCGTTGGTTCCTAAAATCGAATGGCACCTATCGTAAATCTTCTTGACACCCCTTCCTCAGTGGTGGTATGGCTGTCGGACCAGAAGAACTGGAGGCAAACCTACATGTATTCCCGATTGCTGAGGACAATCGCGCCCGCGGCTGCTGCAAGCGCGATCGTCGGCTTCTTGCTGATAGTTTTTTTGTTAAGTGTGGTGTATCCCGTCCGAGCGCAATCGACTGCTGGACGCATTCTGGGCACGGTCACCGACCAGAGCGGCGCGGCAGTCGTTTCCGCCAAGGTAGTGATCACGGATTTGGAACGCGGAACATCGAGGACTTTGACCACGGACGAGGCGGGAGCTTACGCGGCCGCGGACTTAACTCCGGGAAACTACAAGATCCAGGTGGAGGCAAGAGGATTCAAGACTGTACAACGCCCAAGCGTCGGAGTCGAAGTAGCTACCGACGTGCGTATTGATTTCGCCCTCCAGCCCGGACAAGTTTCCGAGACCATCATCGTGGACGAGAATGTCCCGCTGGTGAACACAACTTCTGCCACTTTGGGAGGCACTCTCAGCAACCAAGAGATTAATGATCTTCCGCTGAACGGGCGCAATTACGAGAACCTCTTGCAGCTCCGTCCCGGGGTGATGCGCTATCCGGGGGGCGGATTCTCGACCACCAGCACTAATGGTTTACGCGCCGAAGACAACGCCTACTTCGTCGAAGGATTATTCAACAGCGAACCGTTTTCCGGCCAGGGCATCATTAACGGAGCCGGTATCGCAGGAGATTCCGCGACGATCCTGCCGATCGATACGATTCAGGAGTTCAATGTTCAGGAGAATCCCCCGGCGGAATATGGCTGGAAGCCAGGCGCGGTCGTCAATGTTGGATTGAAATCCGGCACCAATAGGCTTCACGGCAGTGCGTTCGCCTTCGGCCGCGATGGCGCGTTGGACGCACGTAATTACTTTAACTGCGCTAAGAATCCATGCGCGTTCGGACAGTCTCCGGCGCCGAAAAATCCCCGGACCCTGGAACAGTTTGGCGGCAGTCTGGGCGGCGCCATTATCAAGGACAAGGTGTTTTTCTTCGGCGCCTACGAGGGGCAGCGCTATGACGTCGGAAACTCCTTCGGTGGCGTGACCAGCCCCTCGATGGTAACGATGCCGGCTGCGGGAAACTGCATCTACCGTGCCACCGGAGATTGTGCAAATAGCATTCCCGATGTAATAGCCGATCTGCAAGCCGGAGGGATCAGCGTGAGCCCCGCCAGTCTGCAAGTGGCGGGGTGTGCGATCTCGGGAGGGGCCGTTACCTGCAATGGCAAAGGATTTCCCACCAACAACAATCCAAGCATCAACATCGTAAACGGATTTCCCAACCAAGTGGGCGTAGACAACGCGCTCGGCAAAGTAGACTACAACTTCAACCAGCACAACAGCGTGAGTGGCTTTTACTTCTTCGGCAATAACTCAGGAACGGTCGAAGATTTTCCGGAGCTGCAGTCCTTCTGGCGATCCAAGATCCACACCCGCGCGCAAGTGGTTGGAGGAAACTGGATTTGGACCCCAAACCAGCGCTGGGTAAATGAAGCCCGGGTCGGCTACAACCGCCTGTACCAGCCCACGTTGCCAGGCGACTTGAATACACCGGCATCAAGTTATGGTCTCAACACCGGCGTGAGCGGTCCCCTGACCGGTGGCTTGCCCCGCATTGGCTTCGCGGGATATTTCTTCCCCGGTCTGGGCGCTTTCAAGTGGCCGAAGTTCCAGGGACCGGACACGATCACCCAGTTTATCGATCACGTCTCCTACATCAGAGGAACACACGCTATCAAGTTCGGCGGGGAACTCCACCGCGAGGCCTTCAGCGGCGGCGCATTTGGCAATGCTCGGGGGAGTATCACATTTCTGGGTGGCAACACCCCGGACCCGGCCAACCCGGCCACTACCCTCAACACCTCAAAGTTGGAGGACTTTTTCTCTGGTGCGCCGTTCAAGGCCTCAGTACAAACTGGCGATCCCCGCCGGCAGATCCACGACTGGGAATACTCGGTTTTTTTGCAGGACGACTGGCGAGCGACTAAGAACCTGACGATCAATGTCGGCCTGCGCTACGAGTACCGCTCGGTCATCAAAGAGGCTCACAACTTACTAGGCAATTTCGATCCCAACTCGACCACCGGATTAATTCAAGCCGGACTGAAGGGCGTCGGCGGCCCCTACAATCCCGATCGCAAGAATTTTGCCCCGCGCTTTGGCTTTGCCTGGGATGTAACCGGCAAAGGAAGAACCGTGCTGAGAGGCGGTGCCAGCCTGATGTATGAAACGGTAAACTGGGAATCATTTCTCGCTTTCAACAACGCCTTCGGCCTCTCCAACGTTCCCACGGGAGCCATTATCGATGCCGCCGGCAACACTGCTGGAGGCACAATCACGGCCGGCAATCAGACGATTATTCCTCTACCGTATCCTTGGGACAACGGACCGATCTACGGCAACATCAGCAGCAGCAACATCGATTGCAGCGCGAGCCCATGCCCGATTATGAGTGTGGTCCGCAACCTCACTACTCCCTACGTATGGAACTGGACGCTGAACCTGCAACACTCCTTTACGCCGAACCTTTCTTTGGAAATTGCCTATGTGGGCAATCACGGTTCGAACTTGACTGGGATTCGGGACATCAATCAACCGCCAGTAGGATCGGGTTGGCCCGCGGCAAGCATCACCGCTTGCATCGCTTCGGGCTACACCGACCCGACTTTCTGTGCGCCAGACAGCACCGGAGGGGAAGAAGCGAACCGACCTTTCGCTGCCAAGTTCCCCTACCTTAGCAACATCTTCCAGATGGGGAACATTTACAAATCAAATTACAACGGTCTGCAGGTCACGTTGAACTCTCGAAACTACCACGGCCTGAGCATGGTGGCTGGTTACACCTACGCCCACGCCCTAGACGACGTGGGCGCAAACTGGGACTTTGGTTTTGGCGCGGGCCTGCCCGTAGACTCGGCCAATGTAGGACGGGAATACGCGAACAGTGACTTTGATATTCGACACCGTCTCACGCTCTCGCTCACCTATGCCATCCCCGGACGCAAAGGATTTGGGCAGATGATGGAAGGTTGGGAACTCAATTCCATCGTGACCTTGGAAAGCTCGCAATTCTGGGGACCGATTGATCTGGGAACCGACGCCAGCGGCACGGGCTCGCTTCCGGTGAGCCCGCCAGCTACCGCCCCCATCCGTTGGAGCTTTTACGGCAGGCCGTCTGACTTCAAGTCGGGCCCAACTCCAATTCCGTACTTCGGTCCTGGCAATGCGCCGTCCGCTTGTACGACCCAAGCGTTAGCCGTGGACGGAGGAACCGCCGGGCCGGCGACCGCTGCCCTGAACTTATATGGCTGCTACGCCCAGGGCGCTTCCATCATGTTGCCGCCGCCGTTGGGGCAGTTGGGCAACATGCCTCGCAACCTGTTCCCCGACTCCGGATTCAAAAACTTCGATTTCTCGATTGCCAAGAACTGGCATCTCGGTGACCGAGTCCATGTCCAGTTCCGCGCCGAGTTCTTCAACATTTTCAACCATCCCAACTTCGCCAATCCGTACGGCGGACAAAATGGTTACGGACAGAACGATCCTTCGGCCTTTGGTGCCTTCGGTTGCGCTTGCGCGACGCCAGACGTAGCCGCCGCCAATCCGGTGATCGGGTCGGGCGGTAGCCGTGCTTTACAGCTAGGCCTGAAGTTCACGTTCTAAGTCCGTGCAGGGAGAAATCGAGGGAGTCCAGGAGCCGGACGGACATTCCGTTCGGCCTTTTCGCGACATGGATCGAGACCTAACAAGAAAAAGGGGATAGGGTGGGTCATAAATCATGAAGAGCAAAATTCATTTTGCTTTCTTAATTTTGTTTCTGCTATGCGCTGTATTCGCTTCCAAAAGGCTCTGCGCGCAAGAGCGGAGCGAGCGCACGATTGATGAGATCAAAATCGAGGCCGTTCGTCGTGCTGAAGTTGGTCAATATCCGCTGATCGGCCTTGATCCCGGCGACGTGAAAGAAGCATTCGCTTCCATCAAGACCGGCGATAAGGATGAATGGGCCGCTGGGTTCATGAAAGTTGCGGATCGCTGTTTCGACGAGGCCAAGTCGCTGGAGAAATCCGATCCGACGAAGGCGAATGCCGATTACGTCCGCGCCTGGCGGCTTTATTCATTTGGACGCTGGCCGATTCCGGCTTCGCCGGGCAAACAGCGCTCTTACGAAAAAGCGATTGCGTCTTTTCTTGCACATGCACGATTTTTCGATCCTCCGCTCGAAGTGGTTCGCATCCCTTTCGAAGGCAAGGAAATCATTGGATACCTGCGCCTGCCGAAGAACGCGAAACAACCGGTGCCGCTGGTAATCGCGGTGAATGGGCTGGACAGCCGGAAAGAAGATCTCGCAGAGAGCTTCGGGGCAATTCTGCCTTTCGGCGTCGGATTTCTCGCGGTCGATGGCCCGGGAACGGGACAGAATCCGATTAAGGTCAGCGAGACCGCGGACCGTATGCTGTCGCGGGTAATTGATTACGCGCAGGCTCGGCCCCAGATCGATAAAAATCGCATCGCCATGCATGGCGTGAGCTGGGGCGCATACTGGGCGACAAAGATGGCTATCGTCGAGCGTGGACGCCTGCGTGGGGCGAGCGCGCAATCTCCGCCGGTAGACAAATTCTTTCAGAAAGATTTTCTGATGAATTCGCTGCTGGGCAATCGCGAGTATCTGTTCGATCAGGTGCCCGCGCTCATGAACATTCTGGAAGGCGTGCACACCCTAGACGAGATGGGCGAGTTCCTTCCCAAGATGTCTCTGGTGCATCAGGGCCTGCTGGGCAAACCCATGGCTCCAATGTTGATTATGGCTGGGGTTCTAGACACCCAGGTTCCGATCGACGACATTTATCTGCTGCTGAGCAAGGGTGATACCGCGAAAGAAGCTTGGATTAACCCGAAGGGCGGCCATCTGGGACGGCAAGTTGGAGTCTGGCCCGATCCGCTCATCTTCAAGCAGGTTATTATTCCGTGGCTGGTCAAGACCCTCGGCACCCCGGCGGGATGGGAAATCCGCTAGTCTAATCACGAACCATAAGGGCCGCCGAGCCCAAGCCCAGAGGGATTCTCGAACGCACCCATGCCAACTACTTCCACCACTGTTCCCCCCACATCCAAGTCCGGCCGATCAAGCAAGGAGCCTTTCTACGCCACGCTATGGGTACAGGTCGTATTCGCCATCGCGCTGGCAGTGATCTTCGGGCACTTCCGCCCCCACGCCGCCGTCGCCATGAAGCCGCTGGGCGATGCCTTTATACGTCTGATCACGATGATCATTACCGTGATCATTTTCTTCACTGTGGTGTCGGGCATTGCCGGCATGCAGGACATGAAGAAGGTCGGACGCGTGGGCGGCAAGGCCATCCTTTATTTTGAAATCGTTTCGACGATTGCTTTGGCGCTGGGCCTGGTGGTTGGAAATCTTGTGCATCCGGGAAGTGGCTTCAATGTGAATCCGGCCACACTTGACCCGCGAGCCGTGGCCGAATACGCCGGGCAAGCCAAGGCGCAGAGCGCTGCCGATTTCTTCATGCACATCATTCCCACAACAATTGTGGACGCCTTTGCGAAAGGCGACATCCTGCAAGTTGTATTTGTCTCCATCCTGTTCGGATTTGCGCTCTCCGCGATGGGGCCGCGCTGTAAGCCGTTGCTCGAACTGTTGGACTCCCTGACCCAGGCTGTCTTCGGTGTTGTGAATATCGTGATGCGGTTTGCCCCCATCGGCGCTTTCGGGGCCATGGCGTTCACCATCGGTAAGTACGGAATTGCCTCCCTCCGCCCGCTGGCCAGGCTGGTGGGGACGTTTTACATCACATCGATTCTGTTTGTGCTGATCGTGCTGGGCGCGATTGCGTGGGTTGCGGGTTTCAATATCCTAAAGTTCTTGCTGTATATCAAGGAAGAGATCCTGCTGGTTCTTGCCACCAGCTCCTCCGAGACGGCCCTGGCAACCTTGATGGAGAAACTCGAGACTCTTGGCTGCTCCCGCTCCCTGGTGGGGTTAGTCGTGCCCACGGGCTACACGTTCAACACCGATGGCAGCAGTCTTTACATGACGCTGGCCGCACTTTTTGTCGCGCAGGCCACGAATACTCCGCTCACCTTGACCCAGCAGCTTATGATTTTCTCCGTGGCCGTACTTTCTTCGAAAGGCGCCAGCGGCGTGCAAGGTGCGGGATTCATTGCGTTAGTCGTGACTCTCTCTGTGATCCCAACGATTCCGGTGGCCGGAATGGCCTTAGTGCTCGGCATCGACCGCTTCATGAGCATGTTTCGCGCATTGGTCAACATGATCGGCAACGGCGTGGCGACGTTGGTGGTGGCGCGCTGGGAAAATGAATTGGACCGAAAGACCTTGCAGCGCAACTTGGCCTGAACTCCTCGAATCCGAGGGGGGGCCGACTTCAATATTTCTCGCCGCGGGTAACTCTTTCGTAACCAACCGGATGCACAATTTTCGCTGCACTTTAACATTCCTGAAATATCTTGCAAGTAGGCTTGACCAAGGAGTTAGCCCGATGGCTTCACCCCGCGCTGCGAAATCCTTGCCGTTGCAGGTGGCTGCGATTTGCTATCGCAGACGCGGCACGGCTGTGGAATTCCTGCTGGTCAACACCAATGGCGGCAACAAGTGGACCTTTCCCAAGGGCTCTCCTTGTGCCAACATGTCGCATAGCCAAGCTGCGGAACGTGAAGCGGCGGAGGAAGCCGGCGCATGGGGCACCATCGAGCCTCGCCACTTTCATTTGTACCTTCACTCCAAGGGCGTGTTCTGGCAGACCGGCGGCGTTCAGGAATTCGTGGTCAAAGCCTTTTTGATGGAAGTGTATGGAACGCGCCCTCCGGACGAAATGCTGCGCAATCCCACCTGGTTCAGCGCCGAGGAAGCGCAACAGCGCCTGACTAAGGGGCGTGAGGCGAAGTACGCGCATGAACTCCAGTCGGTGATCGACCGCGCCCTTGAGCGCATCCATGTTCATGAATCCCTCTGGGCCAAATCCCCCGAAAAAAGCCAGAGCCGCGGCGCCGCTCAGTCCTGAAATGTTCCTGTTTTGTGCTTCCGCGAAAAGTTCTCGGTACTGGGCACCAGGTACTCGGGGGCTGGGTTTTATGAGACGATAAATCCAGACTCATGATCCAATTGTCTGGCGCCGGAAAACGTTTCGGCCACAAACTCCTTTTCGAGAATGCGGACTGGCTGATCACGCCCAACGACCGCGTTGGCCTGGTGGGCGCGAACGGCACTGGCAAGTCAACACTGATGAAGGTACTCGCCGGACTGGACACACTCGACTACGGCACGCTCACCATTGCCAAAGGCACCACTGCCGGATATTTGCCGCAGGATGGCCTCTCGCTTTCCGGGCGCACGGTTTTTGCCGAGTGCATGTCGGTATTCGATGAGTTGCGCGCGATGGAGCAGGAACTCGAAACCTTGATGCATCGCATCGCAGAACTCGACCACACCAGCGCGCAATATGCCGACGTGGCAGACCGGTATCATAGGCTGGAGCATGAGTTCCAAACCCGCGATGGATATTCGATTGAAGCCGAAGTGGGCCGCGTGCTGATGGGGCTGGGCTTCGGTAAAGAAGACTGGCAGAGGCAAACGGAAGAATTTTCCGGCGGATGGCAGATGCGGCTGGCGCTGGCCAAACTCCTGCTGCAGCAACCGAACCTGCTTCTATTGGACGAGCCTACGAACCACCTCGATCTGGAAGCCCGTAACTGGCTCGAGGACTATCTCCGAAACTATCCCCACGCTTTGCTGCTGATCTCGCATGACCGCTTTTTCCTCGACGTAACCGTCAACAAGATCGTAGAAATCTGGAACAAGCGGTTATGGTTCTACACCGGCAACTACGACAAATACGTGACCCAGAAGACGCAGCGCAATGAGCAGTTGCAGGCGGCCTACCGCAATCAGCGCGACCGAATCGAACAGCTCGAGGTCTTTATCAATCGCTTCCGCTACCAGGCCACCAAAGCCAAGCAAGTGCAAAGCCGCATCAAGGAACTGGAAAAGATCGAGCGAATCGAGATTCCGCCGGAAGAAAAAACCATCCACTTTTCGTTTCCGCAGCCCAAGCCCAGCGGGCGGATCGTCGCCGAGTTCAACCATGTCGACAAAAGTTATGGCACAAAGGAAGTGTTTCGTGACGTCAGCTTCGTGATCGAGCGCGCCGACCGTATTGCCCTGGTCGGAGTGAACGGAGCGGGGAAGTCGACCTTGATCAAGCTGCTCGCCGGCAGCGAGCCGTTGACGGGCGGCGAATACCGGCTGGGCCACAACGCTCAGCCTGATTATTTTGCACAGGACCAATACAAAGAACTCAATCCGGATGCACGAATTCTAGAGGATCTGGGCGATGCTTCTCCGCGCTCAACCCAGACCGAACTACGCAGTCTTCTCGGATGTTTCCTGTTTTCCGAAGACGATGTTTTCAAGAAAATCGATGTGCTTTCTGGAGGCGAGCGTGGTCGCTATGCCCTGCTGCGCCTGCTGTTGCATCCAGCGAACTTTCTGTTGCTCGACGAACCCACGAATCACCTCGACTTGCGCGCGAAAGATGTGCTGCTCGACGCGCTTACGGATTACGCTGGCACCGTCGTCTTCGTTTCCCACGACCGATACTTCATCGACAAGCTGGCCACGCGTGTCTTCGAAATCGGTGGCGGGAAAGTTGAGATTTATCCGGGTAACTACGAAGACTACCTTTGGCGCAAACAGGGTGGGAATACCGAGCAAGAGGAGCGCATGGCTTCCGCTCTCGAAGCCAGGACAAGCGTGGCGGACCTCCCCTCCAACGGCAAACCGGACCGCAATCAATCAGGGGAAGAGCCCGCAGGCAGCAAGGCCAAACGCCTGAATCCTATCAAGCGTCAGCAGGTGGAACAACGCGTCCGCGAACTGGAAAAAGAAATCAGCAGTGTCGAAGCAGCCATCGCGCATAGCGAGACCGTTCTGCAGAGCTTTGTCAGCGTCGACGAAAACCACCGCCATCGTCAGGAACTCGACCAGCACAAGGCCAGGCACGCAGCTCTCATCCTGGAGTGGGAAAATCTCGCCCACGTCCTGCAAGTGGACTAGTGGCGCTCGGGTCGCCGCAACCGTACAGGTTCTTCCGTAATCTCGGTGATTACTTACCTGTGTGCGATAGTCAGCATGCCCGATGGGACAGCAACTCCCTGAAGGGCCACAAATCCTAGAGACCCACCGCACATGGGTTGGCGCCGCAGACGCGGCGCGGGGAAACCTAAGGAAGGTCGCATCGATGCTTCAGTCAGCAGATAACTCTTTCAGCCTGAAGTCGAGTTCACCGGCTTCGAACCCAAACTCCTACAACCCGGGCAAGACCGTTGGTTCTCCCGTGGAGCAGGCAACCATCGGGCGTTCGCTCGTAATCAAGGGTGAAATCAGCGGCTCGGAATCGCTCTATATCGATGGCCGCATCGAAGGCAAGATCAGCCTACCCGACAATCGCGTCACCATCGGCCGCAATGGCATTGTGCAGGCGAGTATCACCGCCCGCGAAATCGTCATCATGGGCAAGGTCAACGGCAACATCGAGTGCGCTGATCGTGTGGACATCCGCAGCGAAGGCTCGGTGACGGGCGACGTTTCCACCGCACGCATCAGTGTGGAGGACGGCGCCGTTCTCAAAGGTGGTATCCAGGTACGCAGCGCGGAAGCGAAGCCTGAGAAACACCAGACGCAATCTCAGATCAAAGCGGCCGAGACATCGAAGCCGTCGGCTTCTGAGCCGCCAAAAGCGTTGGCCGCTAACTCCGGCGCATAGAACATCCAATTTCCGCTCGTGGCTTCGCGTCCTTCGTGGTGAACAAACTCCGCAACCACGGAGGACGCGATGGTTATTTCTTCTCTTCTTTTTCCTGGTTCGGTTCCAACTTCAAGGCCGCGGAATTCATGCAATAACGCAGCCCGGTCGGCGCCGGACCATCCTCAAAAACATGTCCCAAATGGGCGTCGCAGCTTGCGCAGCGTGCCTCGGTCCGAACCATGCCGTGGCTGGAATCCTTGTGCTGCACGACGTTTTTTTCGTCCGCGGGAGCGTAGAAGCTTGGCCAGCCGGTGCCCGAATCAAACTTGGTTGTGGAATCGAACAGAGGCGCTCCGCAGCAAACGCAGTGATACGTGCCCGGATCTTTCGACTTCCAATACTTTCCGCTGAAGGCAGGCTCGGTGCCAGCCTCCCGCGTGACGCGGTACTCCTCGGGAGTCAATTCCTTCTTCCACTCGGTTTCACTCTTCACTATTTTTTCTGTCATGATTTCCTCTATGTAGTATTGCCGGAATGAATCAATAAACCTAAGTTAGCGGTAGCGTTTCATTAGATGTTCGAGCATGCCAAAAGTGACCTCTGCCTTGGGCGGCTGTGTTGACGTCCCGTCACTTCTTTGTCCACTGATCTACCCAGGCGTTGACCGTCTCGTACCACAGCCGGCTGTTCTGCGGCTTGAGCACCCAGTGGCCTTCGTCGGGAAAATACAGCATCTTCGAAGGCACGCTTTGCATTTGCAAGGTGGTGAAAAGCTGGAAGCCTTCGCTGACGTCGAGTCGGTAATCGCGCTGGCCGTGGATTACGAGCGTGGGCGTCTTGAAATTCTTCGCGTACTGGTGTGGAGACCACTTCTGATACAGCGCGCGATTGTCATAGGGCGTGCCTTTGAACTCCCAGTCGTTGAACCAAAGTTCTTCGGTGGTGCCCCAGGCGGACTCGGTGTTGAACATGCCGTCGTGCGACACCAGGCACTTGAAGCGGTCGGTGTGGCCGAGGATCCAGTTGATGGTGTATCCGCCGTAGCTGGCGCCCAGCGCGCACTCGCGGTCTTTGTCGATGAACGGATAAGTCTTCTCGGCGTAGTCCAGGCCCCTCATCAGGTCTTCATACGGAGCGCCACCCCAGTCGCCGTTGATGGCGTCGATGAACTTCTGTCCGTAGCCGGTCGAGCCGTGGAAGTTGATCATGATGACCAGGTATCCGTTGGCGGCGAAGAGTTCGGGATTCCAGCGGTAGCTCCAGTCGTCTCCCCAAGCCCCCTGCGGCCCCCCGTGGATGAGGAACTTCACGGGGTATTTGGTGCTGGCCTGGAAGTTCGGCGGCTTGACCAGGAAGCCTTGTACTTTGTCGCCATTCGCGCCGGGGAACCAGAAAGATTCGAGTGGGGACATGGCAAGTTGGGAGAGGACGGCGTCGTTGATCTTGGTGAGGGGATTAACGAGACACAACCGGTATTGGAAGTCGTGCCCCGCCAATGCTTGCAGCCCTGCTGGTGCTTCGCGCGATGTGGATTCCTCATTTGAGCAGCGGGCGGTGGAAAGGTATGAGATCTCGATGGGTCGCTCGAGCGACATCGACGTGTAGAAAAGCCTGCCGTCGGGGGTCGCGGCCAGGTCATCATTGAAGCCATTGGGCAGCAACGTCTTAATATCGATTTTTGTATTGTGTACGGACACGTCTCCGCCTGCCGCTGCCTCGATGGTTTCTCTCGATATAGCCAGGGAATAGATCGGCGATTGACCCCTATTTTCGGCGACGAAATAGAGGCCAGAAGAATCCGGTGACCAGGCGAATGTCCCGACCCAGGCATCAAGGGCAAACGTTAAATCCCTCCCCACACCCGTCTTGCGGTCGTACAGCATCAAGCGGAAGCGGTCGCTCTCGTATCCCGGACGCTGCTGGGCGCGGTAGGCGATGAAGTGACCATCGGGCGAATAGAGCGGTGTCGAGTCGCTGGCGGGATTGTCGGCAGTGATGTTCTTGGCCGGACCTCCGGTGACCGGGACGATCCAGAGATCGTTGTTGGTGGAAGCGGCTTCGTTGATATCGTGGTTCGAGGTGTAGCACATCTCCCGCCCGTCGGGCGAGAAAGCGTAGTCGTCCTGCCCGCCGAGCGAGAATACGGGCGCGTCGTAGTCGCCGGGGGTTAGGTCGCGAGGAACCGGCCTGAGCTGGTCACCTACATTTGGCCTTCCGTTAATCGCGCTAACTACGAAGATGTGGCTGCGCTTACCTTCTTTGTATGCGTTCCAATGGCGATAGAGCAGGCGCGTGAAGACCTGCGCTTTCACTTTCGATTCATTAGCTTCGTTGAGTTTCTTCCCGTTGCAAATGTCTTCTTGAGCAGGCTCGCCATCGCACTCCGGATAAACATTCGAAGTGAAGACAATATTTTTGCCATCTGGGGACCAGAGCTCACCGCCAGCTTCGGTTGCGACACTGGTTAACCTCCAGACCGCGGATACGGCACCGGCCACGCCGTCAAAATCCGCGATCCAAACTTGCGAGCCCTGCTCTTTCGTAGAAATGAAAGCAAACCGCCTCCCATCCGGTGCCCAGCGCGGGCGGTCCGCATCGCGATCGGCAATGATCTCATGCTCCGGGCCTCCCGCCGCGGGCACAATCCAGATGTGCGGCATCTTGCTGTTCGCGTCGAGATTTACATCAACCACGCTGAAGATCACCCACTTGCCGTCGGGTGAAACTTCAGGCTCGCCCACACGCTTGAGCTTCATCATGTCTTCAAAGGTGAAGGGATGTTTGGCTTGTGCGAAAGCCGTAAAGCCGAATATGAAGACGAGAACAGCGGTAAGAAGGGACAGGACGAAAAGACGCATGAGGGAACCTCCTTGGCAAAGCGATGAGTGTAACAGGGGCTAGCTTCTGGCTTCTAGCTCCAGCTTCTCCCGGCTGGCCTCCGCGCATTGGTCATCCTGACCACCGTCTTTCGCTCGAAGGATCCATGCAAGTGGCGGGAGTGCATAGGTCCCCTTCGGCGGGTCAAACGCTCAGGATGACAGCTGCGTCTTCCCTTCTGTGTCGAGAATTGTGCCCTGGGCGGACTGTGCTCACATTTCGCGCCAACCCCTGAAATGCCGAGCGCTGCGGGGGGTTGCTGATTTCTTCGACGGCAACCCCTATTCTAGTCTCGCATCTTAGATAGCGGCAGAACTGCAGCGCCCTATCCTCCGGCTTCGCTGAGCGGAGAGGAGTCGGGGGTAGGCGCGCCGCGGTCTGTCGTCCTGCCTTTCTGACCATATTTCGATAGACTAGAAGTATGAAATCGTCGTTCCGCATTGCTTGGTCTCCCATAACGCTTTTTATTGCCATACTTCTAGGCTGCAGGTTAGCGGCTCTGCCGGCTTCCGCGCAGGAGGGGCCGCTGGACACCTCTCCGCCTAAGGCGATTACCGTAGAGGAAATCATTCAGCGCTTCGCTGCCAAGGAAAAAGAATTCAAGGTGGCACGCGATCAGTACACCTATCGCCAGGATGTGAAAGTCATGGTCATGGACGGCGAGACCGTCACCGGCGAGTACCACGAAGTCTTCGACGTGCTTTTTGACGACAAGGGAAGGCGGTTGGAGAACGTGGTCTTCGCCCCGCAGTCCGACCTGGAGAAAGGCGGACTGTCCATGGATCAGGGGGACTTTGAGGATATCCGCAGGCGCCTGCCTTTTGTGATGACCTCGGATGAGATCTCGGAATACAACGTTTTATATGTTGGTCAGCAGCAGGAAGATGAGCTGCACTGTTACGTGTTTGACCTCGCCCCCAAGACAATCCAGCCGAAGACGCGATACTTCCAAGGACGCATCTGGGTGGACGACCATGACTATCAAATTGTGAAGACCTACGGGCAAGGCGTGCCGGAAATTCGCGACACCAAAAAGAAGGGCAAGGAAGAGCACCTCTACCCCAAGTTCACCACCTGGCGGCAGCAGATCGACGGGGCATACTGGTTTCCGACCTACACCCGCGCCGACGACACTCTGCATTTCGGCACGGGCGACATCCACATCCGAGAGATTGTGAAGTACGAGGACTACAAACGGTTTGGATCGAATGTGAAGATTCTGTATCAGGGGAAGGAACTGCCCAAGGCGCCGAACGATCAGAAGCAGCCGCAAAATCCTGAGAAGAAGCCGGACGTGCCGCAGAGCCCTTAGTAGAAGCCTTCAGCACTCAGCAGCTAGCGTTCGGCCCTTACGGTCCGTGGGCGTGAGCACACGGCTTCTCAGCTTCTGTCTCAACAAGGCTGCTGTTGATTTTCTGCGACGGCCCCCTCGGAGTAAGGTCCGTGTGGTCGAGCCGCGAGGTGCTGACTGGCGGTACTAGTAGAAAAGATACTTCCGCCATTTGTCGTCGCTGCGGCCCATCAGGCGCATGATGTGGCGGCTGGTGTGGAGATTGAAGGCGCGGGGCTCGCGCATTAGCTTCATCCCAGCCTCGGGGGGAAATTGGTTGCCCTTGTGACGATTGCAAGCGTGGCAGCAGGCCACGAGGTTTTCCCAGGTGGAGAGGCCTCCGCGCGAACGCGGAACTACGTGATCTAGCGTCAACTCACTCGAAGGCAACACCTCGGCGCAGTATTGGCAAGTATTGCGATCGCGCAGCAGGATGTTCTTCCGCGACAGCGCGCGGCTCTGGTGCGGGATGCGACGGTACTCGAGCAGGCGGATCACCGAGGGCACACGCATGGCGAGGCGGGCAGCGTGCAGGAAGTGTCCATTTTCTTCTTCCGTCATGGCGACCCCCTTGAGCACAAGCACCAGGGCGCGGCGGGCAGCGCAGACGTTGATCGGCTCGTAGGACGCATTCAGCACTAGCACCGGAGCGTGCAACGCGTGGGCGTCGCCTTCGCGGTGCGTCGCCGCTGGCACAAACATCGTACCCCCGGCGTGCCTGCCCGTTAGCCATGCTCCGGATTCGATCCTGCTTGACATTTGCGCTAGCAACTCCAAAGTCTCAGCCCGCAGAATACTCGACTTAAGCAGCGGCGCGCCTAAGAGCGTCGATACTCAATTTACCGCAGCCTGACAGCAACCCGCGAGACGAATGTCCCCCTTACACCCCCTGCTTAGCCGCTGGCCGCTTGCGCCAACGGGACAACCTCTTCATCGCCTTCCTCACGTCGCACGATTTCCACTTCGCGTGCCGATACCTTGAGCATCCGCGCCACTTTGGCGACCCATACTTTCGATGCTCCGGCGCGGTGCAGAACTCGGGCATGTAGACATCGTCCACCGCCAGAGGTGGTCGCCCCTTCACTTCCTCAGGGCGTGCAACCATGAAGGCTCCGCGCATGTTCTCCCGGCGCTGATGGCTACTCAGGCCAGTCTGGGGGCAGGTGTCGCGCTTACGCTCCAAAACTCCTTCAAGCAATCGCTGGCCACCTGGCGAGGGTTGCAGCTTCAGCGCTGCTGGGGCGATCCGTTCGGCCTGATGAAAACCGCGCTGACCGCGTTTGGCTCGGCAGCGTGGTCCTCCGTCTATTCCGGACACCGCGTAGGGAGACCATATTCGTTCCCCACAGACTGAGCGCACGCAGCCTGCGATCGGATGCATGGAAGCAAGGCACTGGTCGCAAACCGGAAGCCGGGAAATCGTAAGCAGCGGGGTGCCGCAGTTGCGGCAATCGGAAGGAAACAACACTGCGAAAAGACTTTCGGCAGCCCGGCCGCCCCACCGCGAAACCATAGAGAGGCCTGCCACTGCTCTGGCCTGGGTAGCCCGAGTTCGGTCTCCACTACTGCTGAAGACGGCCTCCCCTGTGCCCGTAGAACTCGCTGTTCACGGGCGGCGAATCTCTCTGCAGTATAACGGCGAAGCTGACCGCTAGGCAACGTTACGATCGTGGGCCGGCGACGGGCCGGTTGCGGATATCGCGGGTTTAGGGCCCACTTCGACGAGCCGTTCTCGCACCTGAACCGACATGAGGCGGTAATCCCGTCGGAAGCATTCCGCGCAGCGTACTGGCTGCAGATAGAAAAGTGGCAAGATATAGCGCTCTGAGAAAGTGCGACGGCGGGAACGAAAGCCGACGTCACTCGCGCAGTCTCGGCAGCGGAAGTGACGCAACTGCTGCAACCAGGGCTGGATCTTTGCGTCTAGCAAAACCACACCTCGGGGACGAAGTGAACAGAAGAAGTAAATCTGGTTAGCATATTGTAACTCCGTCCTTGCTCAAAAGCTTCAACTTTCTCTACGGGTTTCGAACGGTTTTCTACGGCAGAAAAAGCAGGTCCAGGAGCGGTCGGAATCAGCGCCCGGACTTGTAAAGCACGAGTGCCACGTGCTAACTTGCGCCGTCCGCGTGTTTAGAATCAGTTACGGCCAGATGTCAGCCTCACGACCCACGCAAACGAGGATGCTCCGTTATGAGTAACCCGGTAACCGCCGAATCAGGACCTGGACCGAAGAAGCACATCCCCTTTGTGCCAGAGAACATGGAGATGAAGGAATTTACTTTGCGTGCGGTGCTGCTGGGGCTTCTTATGACCATCGTCCTGGGGGCAGCCAATGCGTACTTGGGATTGCGTGCCGGTATCACCATCGCGGCTACGTATCCGGCGGCCGTGATTGCGATGGCGGCGATGCGGGCGTGGAAGGGGTCGCTGCTTGAAGAAAACATCGCTCGGACTGCGGGGTCGATTGGGGAGTCGGTCGCGGCCGGCGCAATTTTTACGCTTCCGGCGTTTCTGCTGGCCAAGGCATGGCCCTCTTTCCGGTTTGCTGACGCATACTGGAAATCCACGGCACTGATCATGGTGGGCAGCATTCTGGGAGTGCTGTTCATTTCTCTGGTACGGCGCGGCATGGTGGAAGACCCAGAGTTGCCTTTTCCGGAATCACTGGCGGCATCGGAGATTCACAAGGCTGGACAACGGGGAGCGCAAGCCGCGAAATATCTCTTCTGGAACATCGGCATTGGCGGCGTGGTGTATATCCTGGGAAAATTCGGGCTGTTCTCCGCCGACACCGACCTTCACGTTGGCGTTGGCAGTGTAGGACGCACCCAGGTTCGTCTGGGCACGGCAGGAAGCACGCACATCGTACCCACGGGAGGAACCACCGTCTTTGCCGCGCCGAGCGTGAGTCCGGCTTATCTGGGGGTGGGGTACATCATCGGCCTCAGGCTGGCTTCGATCCAGTTTGCCGGCAGTGTGCTGGCCTGGGGTTTGATGGTTCCTTTGATGATGTTTTTCCTTGGGCCGCAGCTGAGGGCCTACATTCCGACCGACACTCCCGACAATTGGGCGACCATGGCGGACGCGGTGTGGAGATACATCGTGCGCCCGATTGCAGTAGGCGGCATGCTGGTTGGCGCTGCGTACACATTGTTCAGAATGCGCGCGAGTCTGACTGCCGGAATTGGCAAGGCATTCGCGGACCTGCGCCAGACGGCCGACCAGCAAGCCAAGCTCGCACGCACGGAACGGTACATGAGTTCGAAAACGGTCTTCAGTTTGATTGCTGTGATGTTCGTGCTGATGTGTTTGCTCTACATCAGAATCTCGGGGCTGTTGTGGCCCGCCATTCTGGCAGCGGTGGTGATGATTCTGGTGGGGTTTTTCTTCGCCACCGTTTCCGGCAATCTGGTTGGGTTCATCGGCTCGTCCAACAATCCGATTTCCGGCTTGACGCTGTCGACGCTGCTGATTGCCGCGCTGCTGATGGTGGCCCTGGGAGTCTCTGGTGGTCCAGGTGTGGCCGCGGTTCTGGGAGTAGCAGCGGTGGTCTGCGTTTCGTCAGCCGTCGCGGGCGAGCTCTTGCAGGACTTCAAGGTTGGCTACATCTTAGGAGGCACACCTCAGAAGATTCAGGCCGCGGAGCTGATCGCGGTGGTCGTGGCAAGCCTGGTGATGTATTTCCCTTTGATGCTGCTGCACGAGGGCAGCATTAAAGCCGGCGGCGTGGGATTTGGCGGTGCCGAGCTTCCAGCGCCGCAAGCTGGTCTCATGGCCACCTTGGCCATGGGCATCGTGGGTCACGATATGCCTTGGCCGTTGGTGGTGGTGGGAATCTTTTTTGGGTTGGCTCTGATCATGATGCAGGTGAAAAGTCCTATGCTGGTGGCCGTGGGCATGTATTTGCCATTCGGAACTACCTTCGCGATTTTTGTGGGCGGAGTGATTCGCTCCGTCGGTGATTGGGTCGCCAATCGACGTGGATTCAACAGCGCCCAGAAGGCACGCGTAGAAAATGCCGGAGTGCTGGTTGCTTCCGGGCTGATCGCCGGGGAAGCCTTATTGGGCCTGGTATGGGCGGGATTGCAGTTTGTTCCCTCGTGGGGCGCGCCGAACCACCCGCCGCAGATCTTCAACGATCCGTCTTATCTGGTTGGAGGAATGATCGTGCTTGCTGGCTTGGCAGCTGTGATGATCTTTTTGCCCGTCTCCGCGGCCGGCGATCCGAACGAGCCTGCTCCGCCGATCGCAATGATGTGATGACCGTGTGGCGCGGGCGCTCCCGCCGGCGTCCTTCGCGAAGCGAAAGATCGATTGCTTCTGATTCACTCTTCCATGTCCGTCGCCGCAAACATCGCATCGATTCGGGAGCGCATCATCGCCGCTGCCCGCCGCGCTGGGCGTCGACCGGAGGAAATCGCACTGATGGCCGTGAGCAAGACTCAGCCGCCGGAGCGCATCCGCGAAGCTTATGTCGCGGGACAGCGCCTGTTCGGCGAGAACCGGGTTCAGGAGTTTGCGGCCAAGAACAACGCGCTTCAGGATTTGCACGCTGCCGAGTGGCACATGATCGGACACCTGCAGACCAACAAGGCTACTAAGACGGCGGAACTGTTTCGCGCCGTGGATTCTGTCGATTCGCTAAAGCTGGCGGAAAAGCTGGATGCGGCGGCCCGCAAGCTCAGCAGGAAACTAGACGTACTAGTCGAAATCAACGTGGGCGGCGAGGAGGCCAAAAGCGGCGCCGCGCCGGACTCCCAGGGACTGGAAGAGTTGCTGCTCGCAGCGCCCCATCTAGAGGGAATGGTGTTCCGCGGACTCATGACTGTGCCTCCGTTTAGCGACCATCCCCAAGATGCCCGCCCTTACTTCCGCAAGCTGCGTGAACTGCGCGATGCAATTGCCGCTCGCAAACTGTCAGCCGTCGCTATGGAGCAGCTTTCCATGGGCATGTCCCACGATTTCGAAGTGGCAATTGAAGAAGGATCGACTTGCGTGCGGGTGGGCACGGCGATCTTCGGGGAAAGAACAAAGGCTTAACCACCCTTCGTCGAGCTCCGGGTAAACTCCGGACACAGGGGAACAAAGGGGCGATGAAGCTCTTCGACCGGCTTTGCGCGGGAACCCTTTTTATTCTTGCGATCGTGGATTGCCTGCTTGTGCCAAAAACCTACACTGGCAGAATCTGGATCTTCGGCACCGGCCTGGCTCTGTTTTTCACCGCGATGTTGAATGTGCTGCGCATCCGCAACGGCCGAGGAGTACGGGGTCTCAAGCTATTCTGCATTACTGCGAATGCAACCATGCTTGTGTTCGTGATGGCTCTGATGGCAAGCATCGGAAAATCGCGCACACTGCAGCACCCGCAAATCACTCTTGTGGGAGCTCTGCTGCTGGCCGAGACAGCATTTTCGTTGAGAAAGAACTCGCGATTCCCCTCCAGGAGTGGAATGGCGGAATGAAGTTTTGGCGGTCAAAATCCCTCCCGTTCGGAGGAAAAATGCGATCACCGGCGAACTCGGCGACGCTCTCAAAGTTTCCTTAACCTCGCCACCGTGGAAGGCCGTGCCCATGAGGCCTGCATCGAATTCTTGGCGAAACTTTTGAAGGTGCGGCGCGGTTCCGTTACCATTGCCTCCGGCCAGACCAGACGCGGAAAAGTGATTCGAGTCTCCGGACTTGCAGCCGAGAAAGTCAGGCAGCACATTGGAATGTAGACGCGGGTAAAAGAGAACGAAGGGACCGCGGGCGAGGGGCGCCCGCGCCACAGAAGTGATCACGGAGCCACTCTTGAGCTTTTCCGAACGCTGGCAGGAAATTCGCACTGGCTTTGAACGTCCATTCTGGGTCGCCAACATCAGCGAGATTTTCGAGCGGCTTTCCTACTATGGGGCTTTTGCTTCGCTGGCCCTGTATTTGCAGGAGAAGCTGAATTTCTCAACTGAGCAGACCGGGACTTTGACCGGCATATTTGGGGGCATGGTCTGGTTTCTCGCGATTTTCGGCGGGGCCGCTGCGGATCGGTTGGGTTTCCGCCGCGCTCTCTCGATGGCGTATCTCATCCTTGCGGTCGCATATTTTCTTATCGGTTCTATCGCCGCACCGTGGCTGGCGCCGGTTCGCAATGTCATGCCGTTGAGCCTGTTTGTCGGGTTCATTCTCCTCCTGCCAGCACTGGGCGTCTCGCTCGTGAAACCTTGTGTGGTCGGCACCACGGCTAGAGCTTCAAAGGAAAACGTCCGTTCCATCGGATACTCGATTTACTACACCATGGTCAACATTGGGGGGGCGGCAGGTCCGTACTTCGCCTCCTGGGCGCATCGCCACCTTGGGGTTGAGAATGTTTACCGGGTGGCCGCGCTCAGCGTCCTGGCCATGTTTTTCTTCGTTCTGATCTTTTTCCGGGAACCGCACAAGCCCGGGGATGCCGCTCCTCCCTCGATCGCAACCGTGGCGCGGAATTTCTGCGTGGTGCTGGGCAATTACCGGCTGGTTCTTCCCGTGTTAAGCATCGCTTTGCTGCTACGAATTGCCGTGATGATCTATCCCGTGACCGTGCCCTGGTGGATTTGGATTGGGTTGCTGGCCATCGCACTTGCTGGCATCAGCCGGTTCATGTGGTTCCTGGTGCTCTTCACCGGTTACTGGGTGGTCTTCTGGCAGCAGTACATTAGCTTGCCCGGCTACCTGCACAGATACATCAGTTCCAGCGCTGACGTGGAAATCATTCTGGTCACCGATGGGCTGACCGTAATATGTCTCACCCTCACCCTGAATTTCTTGACGCGCAGGATTGCGGCGTTTCAAGCTGTCATCCTGGGTACGCTGATCACCTCTGTCTCCTGGTTGATTCTGGCCTTCCGGCCAACGATAGGGGGCGCGGTGCTCTCGCTGTTTGTCCTGGCGCTGGGCGAGATCATTCAATCTCCACGCTACTACGAATACATCTCGCGGCTGGCTCCCCCCGGACAGCAAGGCACGTACATGGGCTTTGCATTCCTGCCGATCGGAATTGGATCATTGATCGGAGGATGGTTTGGCGGGACGCTCATGCATCGCTTTGGGGAGATCGCGCATCAGCCGGAGCGCATATGGTGGGTTGTGACCGGTGTGGGCGTGGCGACGGCAATACTGCTCTGGATGTATGACAAGATTATCAGCCGGCCACGCGCCCCTGGGGCGGCATCGAATGTCTGGGACAAGTCTCCCGTCGAGTAACGTCAAATCCAATGGCTCAAGCTTGGGCGGCTCGAGTTAAAACCACACCCGCGGTGATCGCAGCGCAGATTCGGCGAGCTTTGCGACAGGGCGGCTCTGCCGAGCACGCGCAAGGTGTGCAGCGGTTCTTCAAAGAGAAACTCGATGCCGAGTTTGGTGACAGGGAATACAAGCTGTTTGAGTCTTGGTTGGGCCGCATCCGCAGTTGGGCGGATCATGATGCGCTCGTCCATTACTGCATTGCGCCGACGCTGGCTGCAAAACCGGCACGGCTAAAGACTGTCTTCCGCTGGGCGAAGTCCGCGGATCGCTGGCACCGGCGGGCTGCCTGTGTGGCCCTGATTCGCGGCGCGCGGAAGAAGAGGTTTTTTCCCGAAATCATCCAGCTTGCAGATTTGCTACTCGCTGACGAAGACGATATGGTCCAGAAGGGACTGGGATGGCTGCTGCGCGAAACCGCGAAGTACGACGCCCAGCGAACTGTGGCATATTTCATGAAAATTCGCGGCCGTGCTTCTCGCTTGGTATTGCGCACCGCCTGTGAGACGTTGCCGGCGGCAATGCGAAAACAGGTGCTGCTCTTCAAGCAATCTTCCGCGAAAACCAAGCTCTTCGAGTCCAAGCTCTGATTCGCTCAATTCCCCCTCATTGTTTACAATAGTTGTTTGTCCATGGACCTCTCCGCCATTCAAGCTGCGCTACGCCAACTTAACATCGACGCCTGGCTCTTTTACGACCATCATCATCGCGATCCCATAGCCTACCGGGTGCTCGGCTTGCCGGCTGGACTGATGGTTACGCGGCGCTGGTTTTACCTGCTCCCGGCGCAAGGCGAGCCGGTTAAGTTGGTCCACAAGATTGAGGCCGGACATCTGGATTCGCTGCCGGGCAGCAAGCGCCAGTATTCCGGGTGGCAGGAGTTATTCGACGGCTTGAAGGCGATGTTGGCTTCTTACCGCGACGTTGCCATGCAATATTCACCGAACAACATCGTATTCACAGTTTCCCTGGTAGACGGTGGAACCATCGAACTGCTGCGCGGACTGGGCAAGAACATCCTGAGTTCCGCAGATCTGGTCGCGCTGTTCGAGGCGACATGGAACGAAGAACAGATCAAGACCCACTTCGCCGCGCGCGATGCGGTGGATGCAATCACGGCCGGGGCTTTCCAGGAAATTGGAAGACGTGTGCGTAACGGTGGCACCACCGAGCATGAAATTCAACAGTGGTTCATGGAAGCGTTTCGCCGCGAGAATCTGGTGACGGATGATCCACCGATCGTGGCGGTGAACGCTAACAGCGGGAATCCGCATTACGAACCGCACGCAGAGGGCTCCGCGCCCATTCGCCAGGGCGACTTCGTTCTGCTCGATGTTTGGGCGAAGAAAAATACTCCGGGCGCAGTTTATTACGACATCACCTGGACGGGCTTTGTGGGCAAGGCACCTTCGGACCGTATGCGTGAGATTTTTGGGATTGTTCGCCAGGCGCGCGATTCCGGCGTGCAGGTCGTATTGGATGCGGTCAGCGCCGGACGCCGCATTGCCGGGTGGGAAGTGGATCGGGTCACGCGCGGCCACATCGAGACAGAGGGATACGGCGACTACTTCATTCATCGCACCGGGCATTCAATCGGAACTGAGGTTCACGCCAATGGGGCGAACATGGACGACCTCGAGATCCACGATGAGAGGCAGATTTTGCCAAACTCCTGCTTCTCCATCGAGCCTGGCATTTATCTTCCCGAGTTCGGCGTGCGCAGCGAGGTGAACGTGCTGGTGCGGCCAAAATCCGCGGAAGTCACGGGAAAAATTCAACGCGAGATTGTGATCATCTGATGGCAAATTCTACAGCCGGAAAGATTAAGACGGCGAACACCGCGCCCGAAGGGAATGCGATGTTGGTGGTTGCACCGGCCCTGGGATGGTTAATCCCCGGCGCGGGACACATCATCCAAAGACGCTGGATTCGGGGTTTGCTGCTGCTGCTCTCGATCACGTCGCTGTTCGTGCTTGGTCTGATGATGCAAGGCCGCATTTACCGGCCGAATGGTGGCGACATTCTCGACATGCTCGGCTTTATCGGCGACATCGGAGCGGGCGGCTGGTATATAGTGACCCGTGCAATGGACTGGGGCCAGGGAGCCATCGCGCATGCGACTGCGGACTACGGGACGAAGTTCATGATTGTCGCCGGATTACTGAATCTGATTGCCGTGGCTGACGCCTATCACATTGCGATTGGGAAGAAATCATGACTCTGCAACTCGGCCATTTCAGCGCGGCCTTTGTCTTTGCTCTGTTCGCTTCCATCGTCTTTGCCATCACTCATCGACAAGGCACGCGCGAAATGGTGAGTTACGGACTGTATTGCTTTGCCATGTTCCTCGGCGGCGTGCTCGTGGCGGGCTGGGCCATGTGGTTGTTGCGCAGGTAGCTCTGGGCTGGAATCACTTCCAACCCTCGCCTTTTTCCAGACCGCAGGGCAGCATTCGCACCTCAGAGGAGCCCACAGCGAAGAGCTTCTTCTCACCCTTGCCATACAAAAGCGTCGAATACCCGCTTGGAGTCGAAGTCGAGGCGGCGGTAAAGTTCGACGGCACGGCTGTTGGCTTCGGTGACGGTAAGAGAGAGAAGTAAAAATCCCCGCTTGCGAAGGTTGGCGGTGGTCGCAGCCAGCAGGGATTCTCCAATTCCACGGGAGCGGTATTCGGGAAGAACGCATAGCTGGGTCACGTGTCCGACGTCGCCGCGGACGCGCGAGCACAAAATTAGTCCTATGAGATTCTTCGCCGCGCGGTCGAAGGCTACGAAGGATGCTTCGGCGTCGAACAAGCCGCAGCCCGGAAAGCGCACGATGTTGTTGAGAAAACGCAAAGATCCACTAAGGGTGTGGTATTGGTCGTTGATGTCGGCGTCGATGTGTCCGCGGTAAGCGGCCGTGATCACGGCAGCGGCGGCCTGATACTCATTTTCAGTCCACTGGCGAATTTCGACTTCGGGGTGCGTCTTGGCCTCTTTTGCTGGCGGCTTGCTCAGGGGCAAAACCATAAAGAGCCGGGGATGGCGCTGGAATCCCTGCTCGAGAAAAGGGCGGGCCACACTACCGGCATCGTGCGCGAGCAACTGCGCCTCCACGCGGTGGATGCCGGGGGACTGCTGCAGCGTTTCAATCACGTGGGTCAGCAGGCGCAGCTCAACCTCTCGAGCCTGGGGAAGACGGCCGCCGTTAGCGACGAACAAGTCGCCAATCACGCCCTTGCTGCCTTCATAGACGAAAAACGAATAGCCGAAGATGCGTCCACGGTCGATGGCGGCGTAGCCAGGCAGGATCTTGGCATCGACGTAGCGCAGGATCATTTCTGCCGACCCGCCGTAATCCCAAGAGAGCAGCCGGGACCAAACCTGCGTCTCGTCGTCGAGCAGCGGGCGCAGGTCAACGGAAGAAAAATGCCTGAGGTCGAGAATCTCCAATGTACTCCTGCGCAGCCAGCCGGAAAAGATTGCAGCGGTAAACCCCCGAGTTTAGTGCCTCAGCGGACGGCGAGGCAAACCGGAGAACACCAATCAGCAACAAACGGCGACCACGCGCGGGGCTTGGATCCGCAGGGTAACTTCTCAGGATGGGATGCCTAATGATGCGACGCGGTTGCGGCCGCCGAAACCCAGTAGCAGTCGAGATGCTGTGGAGCGAAGTGGCCGAGGAATGAAATCCGTCGGCCCGCGGCTTTTTTTGCAATTTCGAGCTGAGAGTCTTCGCGCGTCACCACGAGATGTTCCTCGGCTGGAATTCGTCCCCACTCATAGCGGATGACCTGCTGATTACGATAGAAGGTGAGCCCGTATTCTGTCTCGCGCGATACTGCGTAAACCGCCAGCGGCAGACGGTGCGTCTCCAAGCGGCTGATTTCGCGGGCCAGCGGCCGAGCGGAAAGCGTTTGGTCGAGTGCGGTCGAGCCAATTTTCAATAGCGCAGCGACCACCAGCACCACCGGAATCAGCGTAACGAAGCGCAACATGCGCAGCCCCATCCTGCTGAAGAGTGTCAGCACGATTCCAGCGAAAAGCATGCATGCAACCCCCAGCGCAATCCGGAGTGGTTGCCCTCCCGGCAGGCGGTGTTGCGTCACCAAATAAGCAATCAGCAGTGCCGGGACAATCGGAATCGTCGCGACCAGGGCATGCGGCACCACCAGCCACCGCGCAGCCGTGGGATCCTCACTTTTACTCAAGTGCTGTCGCAGGTATTCCACCACAAGAAGCGCTCCTGCCGGAACGGCAGGAAGAATGTAGCCGGGCAACTTCGATTGCGACACGGAGAAGAACGCCACCGGCACGATTAACCAGCAACAGGCAAAAGTACTCAATGCATATCCGGCGCCGGGCCCTGACCCGCCCTGAAGTTTCGCACTCGATCGTGATGCTGACCACCACGCTTGTGCGGTCTGCGTAAAGGCCTCGACCACAAATATCGTCCAGGGGACCAATGCCAGCAGTGTTACCGGCAGGTAATACCAGAGCGGCTGCGCGTGATGGTAGAGGTCAGTCGAAAAGCGTGCCAGATTATGCTCAAGGATGAAAATACGGAAGAATTGTGGATTACGCGCCTGCACCGCGACATACCAGGGCAGGGTGATGGCGCAGAACAGGAGAAAACCCGGGAACCAAAGGGTCCTGACGATCAAGCACAATTCCCGAGCCGCCAAGGAGTAGAGCACAATGATCGCGGCTGCGAGAAACGGCGCAACCGGACCTTTCGCCAGCATGCCCAATGCCACGCAAGCGTAGAAGGCGGCCAGATGCACTCGCCGTCCAGTATCTCGCCACGCCCACCATGCCAGCATGGCAACGGTAAAGGCTGACGCGAGCATCATGTCCATGGAAGCGGCGCGAGCATAGCCAATTACGCCCGCGCATGAGGCCGTGATCAGTGCGCCATCCAACTCAAAGCCGGGGCACCAGCGGCGGAGAAAAAGGTAGGCTGCCAGGACCATCACCGTGGCGTCAACCGCAGCCGGTACGCGGGCCGCCCAGTCGCTCACGCCGAAAATCGTATATGCCAGCCTCGCCTGCCAATAATAGAGCGGCGGTTTTTCCAACCAGGGCTTCCCGCCGAGCGTCGGAGTAATCCAGTCGCGACGCTCGAACATTTCGCGGGCAACTTGTGCATAGCGTGGTTCATCGGCCCCGATGAGCCCGAATGGTCCCAGCCCGTAAAAGAAAAAGAACGCGCAAAAGACGGAGATCAGCAAACTGTCGCGGGTACGGTTAGTCATCGAGAGATGAGAAGAATTATCTGAGATTCGACACGCTGTCTTGGAACTCCTGATTGTTGATGGTCGAATGAAAATCGATGCGACCAACAGTCGAACAGTCAACCATCATCGTTCAACAACTTTCTTCGGTCGCAAGAGCCATACAAACTGATCAGCACCCAAGCTCCTTCCAGTAGCACAAACCCCATCTGGAAAGGATGCAGGGCCATGTATCCGAGAATCGCGGAGCCGATTGTATTGAGGATGTTGTAAAGCGGCGACCGAGAATCCATCCTTCCCATCTGGTGTCCGCCGTAAGCCAGAAGAATCATCAGCGCCGCCAACAAAGACGCGACCTGCCTTGCCATTGCCATGTCCATGGCTTTTATGACGCAGTCTATTGTAGGGAAGCGCCAGGACGAAGTTGGGAAAGGATTTCGCTGACAGCCGCCTGGAGCGGACCCTTGACCGCGCAGCCACTCGCGCACTCGTGGCCTCCGCCACCGAAGCGCTCAGCAAGTTTGGCCACGTTCACCTTCCCTTTGCTGCGCAGGCTCACGCGGAAGCGTCCATCCGGCAGTTCGCGGAAAAACACCGCCACCTCGGCGTCCGCAATGGACAATGCGTAGTTCACGAGCCCTTCGCAGTCTTCTTCCTTCGCTCCACAACGTTCCATCTGTTCTTGCGTCACCCAAATCCAGGCCAAGTGTGCTTCCTGATTGAGGTTTCGAAGTGCTTCACCCAACAGCCGCATCTTTGCACCCGAGTGGGCGAAATAGATGTTACGCGCGCAATGGGAAGGATCCGCTCCGGCCAGCGTCAGTTCACGCGCCAAGGCAAAGGTATGTTCATTTGTGCCTTGGAACATAAACGAACCAGTATCGGTCATGAGAGCGGTGTACAGACAGGTGGCAATTTCCGGTGAAAGCGGCACCCCGGCCTCGCGCCCCAGGCGGAACACCATTTCTGCCGTCGCCACCGCATGCGGATCGATCCAGTTCACGTCTGCGAACGGGCGACCGCTGGCGTGGTGATCAATGTTGATCAGGAAACGGTCTTCCAGTCCTTCCAGACGAGTACGCAGGAGGCTGTCACATTCCAGAATGATTGCCGCTTCGTAACTGCCGTTGAGGCGATTGGCTTGAACCACCTGGTCGGCAAAAGGCAGGGGCCTGTAAATACGGGGTACGGCGTCATGCAATACCACATCTGCTTGCTTTCCCATCGCGCGCAGCACCTGGCAACACGCCAGAGCGGAACCAATGGCGTCCCCGTCAGGCCGGGCGTGCGAGGTCAGCACGAAACTGTCGCGTCGTTCGATTTGTCGGAGCACATCTTCCAGCATGTCACTACGCCGTCTTGCCACTCGATTTGTTGGCAGACTTGCTGCGTTTCTTTGCCCGCTGCAACAACTCCTCAACTCGGGCCTGTTCCCGTTCCGCACGATCTAATCGGAAAAACAACTCTGGCGCGCGCCTCAGGTGCAAGCGCTCTACCAGTTCATGGCGGATAAATTCCCGAGCCCCCGTCAGACCCTCCAAACTGCGTTCAGCCTCCTCGTCGTTGCCATCCGCATGCACGAGGACGTGGGCGGAGCGCCCATCCTCGGCAAGGTGCACACCCGTAACGCGGACCAGCCCAATGCGAGGATCGGCCAGCTCCCCCTCCACAAGAGTTTCGATTTCCTCGCGCAGAGCCTCGCCCAGACGTCCACGACGATATTTCAGCGCGCGCTTTTCCAATCTTCACCTCTGAGTAAAACGGATGAGAATATCAGAAAATTGCCTCCCCGTGTCACTCTCCGAAGCGCTATTGTCGCGCAGTTTTCACAGAGAAGGTTAAGTGCAGAGGTAACAATGCGATAGCTGTGGCGGGCTGCGCCGGCTCACAGGAAGTCGACGAAAGAATCGGCCACTTCGGCACCATGATTGTTGGCGATGCGCGTGGCTTGACGCTCCACATTTCTCATCAGCCCTTCGAGATAGTCGCGCGAATCCGAAATGCTGACTACCCCGAGGGTGGCCCGGTTCCAAAGATTCGAGGAGTCCAGCTCAGCGATGGATACGTTGAAACTAGCGCGCAGACGGTCTTTCAGGCTGCGCACGACCTGCCGCTTCTCCTTGAGCGACTGCGCCGCTTCAATGCGCAGCTCCAGAGTGAGAAAGGCGATCATCGGCAGTTCGTCGGTCGTTAGTCGTCGGCAAACCCACGTGGCTTCACGACCAGGGGCAAACGACAAACGACCAACAGCTGGTGCTTACGCCATGGCTTCAGCTGCAACGCGTTCAGTGACGAAGGCTTCGATCACATCGCCGACTTTGATGTCGCCGTAGTTGGCAATCGAGATGCCGCACTCCATGCCATTGGTAACCTGGCTGGCATCGTCCTTGAACCGGCGCAAGGAGCTGACTTTACCCTTGAATACGGCCACATTATCGCGAAGCAACCGGACTTCGGAGTCGCGCTTGATCAAACCGTCGCTCACTCTGCACCCGGCCACAGTTCCCACCTTGGGGATGCGGAAGGTTTCAAGCACTTCGGCCCGGCCCTGGTAGACTTCCTTGATCGTGGGCTCGAGCAAGCCGGTCATGGCACGTTTAATCTCATCCTGCAGCTCGTAAATGATCGAGTGCAGGCGGATATCGACTTTTTCCTGCTCCGCCAATTCCTGCGCCTTGCGTTCCGGCCGCACGTTGAAACCGATGATGATGGCGTTCGACGCCGAGGCCAGGAGCACGTCGGTTTCCGTGATGGCTCCCACTCCCGAGCGCAGCACTTTGAGCCGCACCTTCTCGTTTGAAAGTTTTGAGAGCAAGTCGCCGAGCACTTCCACCGACCCCCCGACGTCTCCCTTCAGGATGATGTTCAGCTCCTTGGTGCCGGCGGTCTTGATCTGCTCCGCCAATCCCTCGAGTGACACACGAGAGCTCTTGGCCAATGTGGCTTCGCGCGCCTTCTGCTCGCGGTATTCCGAAATGCCGCGGGCCTTGTCGCGGTCCGCGACTACCACAAACTGATCTCCTGCCTGCGGCAGACCTTCCATGCCCAGAATTTCTACCGGCGTCGAGGGTGGGGCAGATTGCAGAGCGGCTCCGCGGTCATCAAACATAGCGCGGACCTTGCCATAAACATTGCCGACCACAAAATTATCGCCGGCATTCAAGGTACCATTCTGGACCAGGACCGTGGCCACGGGACCGCGTCCACGGTCGAGTTTGGCTTCGAGCACCACACCGGTAGCAGCGCGCTCCGGGGTGGCTTTCAGCTCCGCCAGATCCGCGACCAGGCAGATCATTTCCAACAGCAGATTCAGGTTAGTTTTCTTTTTCGCGGAAACATCCACGAACACCGTCTTGCCACCCCAATCTTCCGGCATCAGGCCACGATCGGCCAGTTGCTTCTTGACCCGGTCAGGCATGGCTTCGGGCTTATCGATCTTGTTGACGGCTACGATGATGGGAACTTCCGCGGCATGCGCGTGGTCAATGGCTTCAAGTGTCTGCGGCATGACGCCATCATCGGCGGCCACTACCAGCACGACGATGTCGGTAGCTTTCGCCCCACGAGATCGCATACGGGTGAACGCTTCATGGCCGGGGGTGTCGAGGAAAACGATCTCACGACCGTAAGCCGGGGACTCTTTATCCTGGATTCGTACTTTGTAAGCGCCGATATGCTGGGTAATGCCGCCGGCTTCGCCTTCCGCCACACTGGAGAGGCGGATAGAGTCCAGAAGGGTGGTCTTGCCGTGATCCACGTGGCCCATAATCGTGACCACCGGTGGCCGCGGTGTCACCTCGACAGCGGTTTCTTCTCCGCTGGCTGCAGCGTCGATATCCTTCGCTGCTTGTTCCTCGAATGTGATCACATTCGTTTCCGCGCCGAAGAAGCGGGCAATTTCGCCGGCCAGTTCCGCGTCGAGCGTTTGATTGATGGTGGCAAAAACGCCGCGCGCGAGCAGGCGGGAGATGAGATCCTTGGCCCGGACTTCCAGCTTCTCAGCGAGATCCTTAACGCTGATGCCTTCTGTGATCGTGATGTTGCGCGTGATGGGCAGCGGTTCATTCGACACCACCATACGCGGCGGTGGAACGTAGCCCTTCATCGGGCCTTCCTTCACACCGCGTGGGACATACCGTTGACCCGGCCTGCGCGATGGACCGCCAGGTCGGCTGCCGGGACGCGTCGCTCCCGGCAGGCCCGGGCCAACTCCCAGTGGACGTGGTCCGGCAGGCGCCTGCCGCGTCGGATGCATGGGACGACGCTCGCCCGGACGCAAAGGCGGGCGAGGCGCACCGGGCACCTGCGGACGAGGACGTTGAAAAATGGGTTGACCCGGCACCGGTCTTCCGGGCGCGGGACGCACCGTGGCATTGGGAGCGGCGGTGCTGGCTGGCGCGGTGGCGGTGGGCTGAACCGGTTTGGACGGAGCCTTGTACACGGGTCGCGGTCCCGTCTGCGGAACTATCATCCGCGGCGGGGGCGCAGCTGAAGCTACCGGCACGTGCGGAGCGACCGGGGCGCTTGCAACCGAGGTCACACTCGCGGCAGTGGCTGGAGGCGCAGCCGAACGCTGTGGTGCAGGCGGGACCTGGGCGGGTGCCGCTGGACTCGCGGGCAGAACGGTCTTGGCAACGGGAGTAACCGACCGCGCCGGGGAAATCGGTGGTGGGGTCAGGGGAACTGGCGGAGGCTTGGGCGGGGCAACAACTCCCGGCTTGGCGGCAGCGGGAGGCGTTGGAATTGCGGCCGGTGGGCCTGGCACTGGAGCCGTCGGCTTAACCGGAGGCGCAACCGCCTCTTTCTGCTGCGTAATTGCCTTAAGAACATCTCCCGGCCGGGAAATGTTAGACAGATCAATCTTGGTCTTGATTTCTTCTTCGCCGCGGGATGGTCGTGCAGACTTCGAGGTCGCGGGCTGCGCCTCTGCGGCAGCACGGAAGTAGACCCGCACCTTTTCCGCCTCGTGCTCTTCCAGAGAACTGGAGTGCGTCTTCTTCTCCGTCACTCCGACCTGCGGCAGCGAGTCGAGAATGGCTTTGCTCTTTACTTCCAGTTCCCTGGCGAGATCGTTGATTCGAACCTTGCTCATCCGGCCTTTCTTGTCTCCGTGTGGGTTTAGGTCATTGCACCCTCACGGAGTCACAGTCCTGCGTCCGCACGCCGTCGAAAATCCGTTGGCGCGAGTCATTGGTTATTCTGTTTCTTTCGTTTCATGGGTGGCCTCTTCTTCTGCGGACGGCTCTTGCGCAGAGGTTTCACTGCCCGCTCCAGGTTGCGGCTGGGCCGAGGCTTCTTCCCCTTCCGCCGCGGCTTCGACTGGCGCATCAGCATCCTCGAATTCCGCGGGAGCCACCTCCGCCGCGGTTTCCGGGGCTGACTCTTCGACGGCCAACCCTCCGGTCGCGTCCGTTTCCTCAGCCAGCGCCGCAGCCTCGCCAGCCTCCAGACTGGCAAAATAATTATTCACCGCGAGACTGATTTTTTCCACTGTCTTGGGGCCGATACCTTCAATGGCCTCAAGTTGTTCCGGCGTCATATCCGCCAAGGCTTCGACAGTGGTTACACCACCCGCGTTGAGTTTCTCGACCAAACCTTCACCCAGGCCGGGAACCTTCTCCAATGGCGTCGCGGTCTGCGTGACCAGCGCCGACATCTGCTCCTCGACTTCCTGGCGTTTTTCTTCCTCGCTTTTGATGTCAATCTTCCAGCCCAAAAGCTTGGCCGCCAGCCGCACGTTCTGGCCCTTCTTGCCGATGGCAAGCGAGAGTTGGCTGTCGTCCACCACCACTTCAAGATGCTTATCGGCGCTGTCGACGACGGTCACGCGGCTCACCTTCGCCGGCTGCAGCGCTTTCTCCGCGAAAGTCACCGAGTCTTCGTGATATTCGATGATGTCGATCTTCTCGCCGCGCAATTCGCGGATAATTGACTGCACGCGCATGCCCTTCATACCGACGCACGCCCCTACGGCGTCCACGTCCTTGTCTTTGGACATGACTGCGATCTTGGTGCGCTCGCCAGCTTCGCGGGCGATAGCGCGAATGACGACCGTGCCGTCATAAATCTCTGGAACTTCGGTCTGGAACAAGTGTTGCACCAACTCCGGTACGGCGCGCGACACCACCACACCCGGACCCTTGGAAGCTCTTTCGACTCGCGCGATCACGACGCGCACGCGCTCGCCGATGGCGAACGACTCCAGCCTGGATTGCTCCTTGCGCGGCATGCGCGCCTCCGCCTTGCCGATGTCAAAGATTACGTCCGGGCCTTCAACCCGCTTCACCGTGGCGTTCACAATCTCGCCTACGCGCCCGATGTATTCGTTGTAGACCGTGTCCCGCTCGGCTTCCCGGACCTTCTGGAAAATCACCTGCTTCGCCAGTTGCGCAGCGATGCGTCCCAGAATACCTTCGGTAGGTTTGGGGATCTGTAGCTCACCCCCAACTTCCAAACCAGGATCGGCCTTGCGCGCATCTTCCAGCGTGATCTGCAGGTTTGGATCTTCCACCTGCTCCGGGCTCTCCACCACCGTCTTTACTGCGAAGGCGCGAATCTTGCCGGTTTCCTTGTCCAATTCCGCGCGCAGATTCTCCTGCGACTTGTAGTACTTGCGGGTGGCCATGACAATGGCGTCTTCCACCGCGCTCACTACAATTTGCGGATCAATCCCTTTTTCCCGGCTCAGGGCGTCGATAGTGTTGTAAAGCTCACTTGCCATAAAAGTATTCCGTTATGAATCTCTTGCCCGCTCAAAATAATTGCAGGATCGGCTACATGCACCATGCCAGTCACTGCTAAATTTCTGGCACCAGATTGGCCTTTTCCACGTTAGCCAATTCAATTTCAAGCTTCTGTCCTGCCGTCTGCGCTCCCATCCTCTTGCGAGACTTCTTGCTGGCAGCACTGAGATCGAGTGTCAATCGGCCATCATGAAAGCTCTCCAGCCGCCCCTCGAAGTGCTGATTCCCGTTTAGCGGCTGCCTTGTCATCACCTTCAAACGGCTTCCCGTGAAGCGCTCGAAATCCGCGGGCCGCGTCAATTTGCGGTCGAGCCCGGGTGACGAAACTTCTAACGTATACGAACCGCCGGGCACTGCGTCCTCCACATCGACGATGATGCCGAACTCCCGGCTAAAGTGGGCGCAGTCTTCGTGCGTCACGCCAGCCAGCGGATCCGAACCCGCCGCCGCGCACTTGTCCAGAAAGACGCGCAGCATGCGGCTTTTGCCGCCGCCACGAAACTCGATGTCCACCACTTCGAGTCCGCTTGAGGCCGCTACACGCTCTGCGATTTCCCGGACGCGATCAACGTCAAACGCCATGAATCTATTGACTTACAGGCGAATGTACCGGGCGCGCATATCCCGAAAGTAAAAAGTGGGCTTGCGCCCACTGGTGTGCCTCGCCAATTACTGGTACTACACAACAGTTCTCAGATTTCTAATATACGCCGCTCATGAGCAAAAGACAAACCGCCTCCGCCCCGGTTTGCCTCAATCCCCTCTCCTCTCTAGAATGAAAGTTTAGCCGCATGGCCGGGCGAATTCCCGAGAAAAGTTATGATTCATTTTCCAGTTCCTGAGGCTCTCACCTTCGATGACGTGCTTCTGCTACCTGCTCGATCCGACGTTGTCCCAGCGACAGCCAACACGCAGACGCAGCTCACACGCAAGATCAGCATGAACATCCCGATCGTGAGCGCCGCCATGGACACGGTCACGGAATCGCACATGGCGATTGCCTTGAGTCAGCAAGGCGGACTGGGCATCATCCATCGCAACCTGAGCATTGAGCAGCAAGCTAACGAAGTCGACAAGGTGAAGCGCTCCGAGAGTGGCATGATCGTCGATCCGGTAACGATGTCGGCCACCGACAAAGTCAGCGATGCACTCGAGGTCATGCGCAAATACAAAATCTCGGGCGTGCCGATCACCCAGCATGGCAAACTCGTGGGCATCCTCACCAATCGCGATCTGCGCTTCGAAACCCGCTTTGATGTGCCTATCAGCAAAGTGATGACCAAGGACCATCTCATTACCGTACCCGTCGGCACTACGCTGGAAGAGGCAGAAAAAATTCTGCATGAGCACCGCGTCGAGAAGCTCCTGGTCGTGGATGACAAGTACAACCTCAAGGGCCTGATCACCGTAAAGGACATCCAGAAGAAACTGAAGTATCCGAACGCAGCCAAAGATTCCCAAGGCCGCCTGCGCGTGGGCGCAGCCATCGGCGCGACCGGAGATTTCCTTGAGCGCGCTCAGGAACTGGCCGAGGCGAAAGTGGATGTGCTCGCCATCGACAGTGCGCACGGTCACTCGACCAAGGTGCTCGAGGCGGTGAGGCTGGTGAAATCGAAGCTTCCGGAAATCGATCTGCTGGCGGGGAACGTGGCTACGTTCGACGGAGCTTGTGAATTGGCCCGCGCCGGAGCCGATGGAATTAAGGTTGGCATTGGGCCCGGGTCGATTTGCACTACGCGCGTAGTCACAGGTGCTGGCGTGCCACAAATTACCGCCATCGCAGAAGCCTTCCGCGCGACTAAAGACGCCGGCATTCCCATCATCGCCGACGGCGGCATCAAGTATTCGGGCGACATCACGAAAGCGCTGGCTGCTGGTGCGAGCGCGGTGATGATTGGCTCGCTGTTTGCCGGCACCGACGAAAGCCCGGGCGAGCTCATCCTGTATCAAGGCCGGTCATTCAAGTCGTATCGCGGCATGGGCTCGATCGGAGCCATGGCTCAGGGTTCCAGCGAACGCTATTTCCAGGGCACGGAGGGTGACTCATCTGCTGCGGTCTCTGCCATGGACGGCGAATCCAACCGCTTAGGCAAACTTGTCCCGGAAGGCATCGAGGGACGCGTGCCCTACCGCGGCTCTGTGGCCATGATCGTGCACCAGATGGTCGGTGGATTGAAATCGGGCATGGGATACTGCGGCTGCGCCACCATCCCAGAGTTGCTGCAGAAGACGCGCTTCGTCCGCATAAGCGGCGCCGGACTCCGCGAGAGCCACGTACACGACGTCATGATCACCCGCGAGGCTCCCAATTATGCCATCGAGTAAATCCGCTGTGATCAGGGTTCAGCTTCGGGGTTTGCGGGAACGATTCGTATCCGGCCATGTCCTCAGGCGTGCCGAAAGGGGAGTCTTACCGATCCGGCCTTTGGGCGCTGGAAATTCGATCCTGATCTTGCGCTTTCACAATCGGCGGCGTCCTCTCGCTTGATCTCCCGGCAGCAAACTGTCTTTCGCGCTTGGATCCCCGCCATTATATGGCTGGTGATCATCGCCATTGAATCGAGCGCACTGCTTGCCCCCCAAAATACCGGCCGGATTCTATATCCGTTGCTGCACTTCGTGTTCGGGGTGGACCGGCTCCACTTCGCACACTGGCACTTTTTCATTCGCAAAGCCGGCCATGTTGTTGGCTACGGCGTTCTGAGCATTCTACTTTTCCGGGCGTGGAGCGCCACGTTGCCCGTCGCGGGAAACCTGAATCCGAAGTGGACGATGCGCTGGGCGAACATCGCGGTTCTGGGAACTGCACTTGTGGCCAGCCTCGATGAATGGCATCAGAGCTTCGTCGCCTCGCGCACCGGCACGGCGCATGACGTTATCCTCGACACGTGCGCGGGGATGGCGGCACAAATCTTTGTATTTTTCTGGCTGAAGGAGTTCTAAATTTTCCGCAGTCAGACTGACGGGTTAGGCTTTTATCAGCAGCAGCGCCGCCGACCCCACCGCCAGCGCTGCAGAAAAGTAAAAAGGGATGGCTGCGCCGTAGTGCTTCCAAAGTTCTCCGGTAATCAGACTGGCGGCCAGTGTCGCGACGCTGGTCACGAAGAAGTAGATCCCCAATGCGCGGCCGCGCACGCCCCCGCCCACCGCATCGACCACCAGGGCTTTCAACACCGGCTGAGTGAGCGCGTTATAAAGACCGTAAACGGCCATCGCAATCCAGATGACCATTGTGGAAGACGCTCGCCCGAACGCGAAATAAACTCCCGCGAAGATCAGGTAGCCTGTGGCGGCGATCCATCGGCGCGAGAATTGGTCGCTCGCCCATCCCGCAGGCCAGGAAGCAAGGGTATAAGTGATATTGAATACCAGACCAAGCAACGGCGCCAGCGCCACTCGGATACCGATGCTTTGTGCCCGCAGCACTAGAAACATGTCGCTCGAGTTGCCCAACGAGAACAATGTCACGGCGACCAGAGCGAAGTAAAAACGTCCGGGCAGTTTCACCCCGGCTCGATCCAGCCGAGATATAACATTCCCTTTCCCTAAAGGTTGGTCTTCTGGCCGCTCGTTGCCGCGGCGGCGGCCTGTCTCACGTATGCCGAATACCGCCACCAGCACGCATAAGACTCCAGGCACCGCCGCCGTCAGGAACACAAGTCGCAGTCCTTGCGCGCCATATCGAGCCAGCAGAACCAGCGCGGTGAGCGGACCAGCAATCGCTCCAGCCGAGTCCATCGACTGAATCAGTCCGTAGGCTGAGCCCAACCGATTCTTGTCCACGGACTCTGCGACCATCACATCGCGGGGAGCTCCGCGCACTCCCTTGGCTAAGCGATCTGCGAAACGAATGAAGAGGATCTGCCACCATGAGGTGACGACCGCCAGAATGGGCTTGACCGCGTTAGCCACCAGATATCCCCCCACTACCAGGGGCTTGCGCCGGGGGACACGGTCGGCGAGGTAGCCCGAAAACAGCTTGGCCAACGATGCCACACTTTCCGCAACGCCCTCGATCAGGCCCAGCTGCGTCGGCCCCGCCCCCAGCGAGGCTAGGAACGCAGGCAACACCCAATAAGCCATTTCGGTGGTTGTGTCATTCAGGAAAGAAGTGATGCCGAAGGCGTAGATGTTGCGCGCGGCGGACGGTTCACGCTCGGGCGAGCCTGCAGGCATGAAGCAGTTTTATCACGGCGATCAGCAGAAACTGAGAACTGGGAATCGAGAGCTGAGAACCGCCTTCAGTACATCGCGTCGTACTTGGTGACCACCCACTCGCCACCCTTATTCTCAGTCGTGACGGTGAAGAGTTCTTTGTAGGTTCCAGATTGGCTCGGGCGGTTGCTGCGTTTGCCGCGGTAGTGCAGAATGACCAATGGCGGCGCTTCTTCCCACTCCACCAATTCCCATGAGAGTAGAGGGTGCTGCGCCTCCGAATCACAGATGAAGTGAGCGTACTTTTTGCGATAGTCGTGCTCCCACTGCGAAAGCAGGTCGTTGCAATGTCCTTCCCGCAGCTGGTGAAGAAACTTGCTGGCTACACGCTCGGTTGCGCGGTCGCGCAGCGGATTGAACGTGATGCTATTGGGTATGCCGGTGAGAGGATCGTGGTCTTCGGAGCGCGCCAGAACCGGTCCCTGATTGCTCAGCCACCAGACGTATCCCAGAAACACCAGCACCAGCAGCGCGCCGGCGCCGACAGCAATGCCGATTTGGTTCCTGGTGAATGCCATTTCCAAGAGAAGTGTAACCTGACGACAAGAGCGGCAAAAGTTACCGCCGGGAGCCGCAGTTGGACATGTACGAGTGGGATGACACCTCACTAAGTGGCGTGTGGGCACGAGTGCTGGCTCGCCGAGAGTGCCTTGCGGAGGCCTCATGCTGACGCGAAAAACGGCTCTTTCCGTTGCCAAATGGCTGCGAAACAGGGTAGATTTCAGGCGTTCACACAGAGTATCTCGCGGACTCTCCCTCCCGCGCTATGAATAAAACTGCACAACTCCGTGCCGCGGGTGCTATGGCCGAGGAGTAGCGGTCACTTTACGGCAACGAGATCGGCACGGCTGAGTCCCAATTGGCGAGCGCGAATATTGCAATCTACCCCGTAGACCTCCGCGGCCTGGTCGGCGGCATGCAAACGTCTTTCTCGGGCGCCCATGACGGCGATATCGATCGAGCTGGCTTGGCGAATAGAGCGCTTCCGAGGCCAACAGTGTCCAGGCGAGCCAAGGAACAATGGAAACAATGGAAGAGGTGGCGGCGGAGACCGGCGGCAAAGCTTGCATAAATGAGAACGAGATCAGACGGGGCGTCTCCCCTGCCGCGGCGGACGACAAGGCGTCATACCAGACAGGCTGCTACCCAGAAAATAAGAAGTGGGATAGCAAGTACCGGAGTATCAAAGTCAAAATCGCCCAAGGTGATACGCAAATTCGCTATCGCAAGGGCTACTCTGCAGTCGATGCCGGTCAAAACAAGAACTCCACGTAGGAGCAGGATTTGCAGCGGCTTTGCTGTTCAATGCCCCCTTTACCCAGATTTACTTCATGGCACCAGCCAAGCCGACCGATCCGGGTAAGGTTCGTGTTGTCTTTCTGGTAGATGCTCACACCGTGTCCAGCGGAAGACTCCGGCGGTAGCAAGAAAATGAACTTGAGTCTTTATGGGTGTGTGTTGGGCGCAAATGGCAAGAACCTAACTAGGAACCCGCACGATGAAGTGGATCGCGCGTTTGACGCTGGCACTTACCAGCAGATTTTGGTTAAGGGCATGATGCTGCCGATCGATTTGGA
>Ga0070697_100000157_pt1 | contig 55346 bp, 37 predicted proteins | sample KBSK1501metaG_FD_65475 | JGI IMG/M metagenome (GOLD analysis project Ga0070697, IMG submission 65475) | Corn, switchgrass and miscanthus rhizosphere microbial communities from Kellogg Biological Station, Michigan, USA - KBS K1-50-1 metaG | ecosystem: Host-associated > Plants > Roots >... | reverse complement strand
CTGAGGACCGCCGTGTGATTGACTTGCATCGTCCATGACCGTCGCGTGTACCTTCGCGCGACGCTGGGTGCACTCGTGCCTCCCACAGCGTCTTGTGGATTGTCGTCGAAGAACCGGTCGACGTTCATTCGAAACATCAGGTTCTGGTTCGGCGTGAGTTTGTGGTCCAGTCTTCCGTCAACCAGGAACTGGCGGTAGTGACCCGTATAGTCGAGTTGGCCATCCGCCGGCAACACGAAGGCAGGTAGCGTCGTCGAGAGGAACGTCGTTCGATTCTGCCGAGTGTAGTCAGCTGTAGCGAAGAAGAAGGTCCTGTCTTTTATGATCGGCCCACCGACCGAGCCGGAGACCTGCGAGAGCGCATCTGGAATATCCACTGGGTTGATAGCGGTGAGCGTGCTGGGCGTGATGCAACTCGTTACGGACGGGGGGCAAAAACCCTTGGTTGAGAATGTCTTTGCCTGCCAGTCACCCGGACGGCTCATGAACACTCCCTCGCCGTGAAAGCCGTTCGTCCCGGCCTTGGTGACGATGTTCAATGCAGGGCCGGAGGTCCAGCCAAATTCGGAAGAAAACGCGTTCGAGAGCACGGTTATTTCCTGGATCGCACCGAGCGGCACGGTGGCAATCGCCGTCTGGCGGCCCCACGCTTCATCGTTGCTTGCGCCGTCAAGCAGGAATGTGGTCGCCCGGCGTGAGCCTACGCCAGTAATGAAGTACGTTGCGTTGACGAACAGATCCCCAGTCCCCTTTCCCTGTCGGAAGGCCGAATTGAGGAGGGGTAGCGTCGTCGCCTTGCGGCCGAGGATCGGCGTCTCATCGATGGTCGGGCTGTCGAGCCGGCGGCCAATCTGCGGATCCGCGCGCACGCCTTCGGCGGTGCCGTAGATAGCGACCTCCGCTTTCTCGGTGCCGACGAGGAGCTGCACCTTGAGCGTCGCAGTCTCACCTGAGCGCAGCGAGATGTTCCTGCGTTCTTCGTTGCCGAATCCTTCTCTGGACACGCCGACGGTGTAGATACCCGTCAACGAAAGCGCCGAAATCGTGACACCGCCATCACTTCCCGAGACGGCCTCGCGCACGGCGCCGGTCGCGGTGTTCACCACCGAAACTTTGGCGCCCGGCACGACGGCGCCGGTTTGATCAACCACGACGACGAAGATCGCCGCCGTGTTGGGAGATTGCGCGGCGGCCATACTCATTGTCGCCGCCGCGATGCAGGCCAGCAGCGCTATCGGCAGCAGAGGCAAGAGGAATCGATTCGTGGTTGTCACTCTTGAACTCATCGTTTGTGAAGTAGGGGTTACCTTCGGTTTTAGCCTCGAGGCCGATCGGTCTGGATTGGCATGATCGAGATGGCTCTGGCCGTACAAAGCGACGCATTATATGAGCAGGCGAATTACTACCAAAGCTAGTAGTGCTCAGATCCTTCTCCGGCGTCCACGGTGAACTCACCGGCGTTCCGACCCAATTCCGCCCACTCGATTGCCGCCGCCGGCAGGATGGCCGCGCCGGACTTCAAGTCCCTCTTCTTCAAGACTACCTAGATGTTGTTGGTTACAATAAAGTAGCCTGATGTCTGACAAATGTCACGCATCGTCTACCTCATTGGGCTGGTGGAGTTCCCAGTCGAGTGACCCTCGCAGTGGATCAATCGATTGCCCTGTCCTTATAATCAGCACCATGAAAATTATCGCAAAGATCCTGTCTGCGCTCGCGCTGGCGTTTGCGCTGCCCATGTTGACTTTCGCCCAGGGCCAACTGGCGGTCAGGGCCGTGAACAAATTATCGATTGCCCGTTCCGGTCAAACGATTGAACTTACTGCCAAAGACCTAACCCCGCTTGGCGAAAAAGACTTGAACAAGATTCATGTAAGTGATTCGAGCGGGAAAGAATTGCTCTGTCAGGCGGTCGATACAGATTACGACGAACTGCACAGGCCCGACGCGGTCATCTTCCAGGCAGATTTCGCCGCGAATCAGACAAGAACATTTGTTGTGAAGGCAGGCAAGAAACAGGAATATGCCAAAGCAGATTTCAAGGCTTACGGCCGCTTTGTGCGCGAGCGCTTTGATGACTTTGCCTGGGAGAACGATCTGATCGCGCATCGCACTTACGGCAAAGCCTTGATCACCTGGAAAGGCGAGCCATTGACCAGTAGTGCGATCGATATTTGGTCCAAGCGTACTTCCAGGCTGGTTATCAACGACTGGTACATGGTGGACAACTACCACGCCGACGCCGGAGAAGGCATGGACAACTATTCCGCCGGATCGTCCCGCGGCTGTGGCGGCAGTGGCATCTGGGCCAACAATCAGCTCTATGTTCCACAGAACTTCGTTGACTCGCGCGTGCTCACGAACGGACCGATCCGCGTGATGTTCGAACTGGTTTATGAACCATTCGATGTCAACGGAAAGAAAGTTTCAGAGGTCTTGCGCATATCTTTGGATGCGGGAAGCCAGATGGATCGTTTTCAGAGTTTCTACACCTTGCCGGAGAGTAACGAAGCGCTGCCGGTTGCCATCGGTTTCAAGAAGGTCAAGGACGAACAAAAGGAAATCAATGCCGGGCGCGGCTGGTTCGCGATCTGGCAGCCGATGGAAAAGAATCAGGGCATGCAGGGCGTGGCGGCGATCTTTGATTCGCGAGAGTTCGACAAGCAAGCCGAGGACAAGCTTAACAATCTGATCGTCCTGAAGGCTGAACGCGCAAAACCGATCTCTTATTGGGCCGGCTTCGCCTGGGATCGGGCCGGCAAAATCACTTCTGCCAAAGCCTGGCATGAATACGTCGACGCCTTTGCCGAGGGGTTGCGTTCACCAATTGACGTGAGCGTTTCCCTCGTTCCGTGAACAGCAACTGACGGATTTCCTGAAGCAAAACTTGAATGAGCGCTTCACCACCTTGGGTTTGGTTGTCCGGCAAGGATAAGCGAACTGAAGGTCTGTGTACCTCCTGTCTGCAGGCGCAATTGATTCCCGTCTATAAAGCTTTGCACAAAAAGTCCAAATCCCACCCACGGGAGTGGGTGGATGGTTCAAGTCCGACCTACAGAGAGGGCAACTAGTCCCAGCTCCGAAAATCCCACCCACGGGAGTGGGTGGATTGTTCAAGTCCAACCTACAAAGAAGGCAACTAATCCCAGCTCCGAAAATCCCACCAACGGAAGTTGATTGTCGGAAATATCGAGTAAGGTCGCCAAGAGTGCAAAGAATTCGTCAACATCAGTTCCTGCCGCGGTAGGAATAGGCTGGACTTGAACCATCCACCCACTGCCGTGGGTGGGATTTCAAGAACAAGCGTGCTTCGCGATTTGTAGGCTGGACTTGAACCATCCACCCACTGCCGTGGGTGGGATTTGGACTTTTTCTGCAAAGCCATTCCCGTCTATAACGCAATCCTGCTGCGCGCAACGGTTACAAACCAACGATCCAAAGTCGACCGCTTTGGCGCTCCAAATGGGGCCAAGGTCGTTCAACATTTGCACTAGTACCAGAGTTAGAAAAGTCTTGATCTGCGCCGCGGTTTCGGCGTATATATGGCGCCACCACATATGGAGACAGCTCGTATGCTTGATCGCGATCTAAAAAGAGGCAGCACGGAAATGCTGATTATGGCCATGGTGGAGGATCGGCCACGCCACGGCTATGAGATAGGGAAGTTAATCGAGCAGCGCTCGAATGGTGTGTTGCAATTTCACGTGGCATCGCTCTACCCGCTGCTTTATCGGCTGGAGAAACGCGGCTTGATTAAGGGCCGTTGGGTAGAAAAAGCCGGAGAACGCCGGCGGCGCTTTTACACTTTGACGGCTGCAGGTCGCAAGATCCTGGCAGAACAGCGGCGCACCTGGAAAGACTTTTTCGCCGCGCTTGATCTGGTGGCTGGGATTAATCCTGCGTGAGGTGACCTGAATCATGCCTGATTGGAAGAAGGAAATCAGAGAACGCCTGGCGGGATTGCGGTTGGCGCCCACGCGTGAGGCCGAGATCGTTGAGGAGTTAAGCCAATATCTGGAGGATTGCTACGAGGAGCTGCTGGCCGGTGGTATGACAAAAGAAGATGCCTGGCGCACGGCGTTTGAGGGGTTAGATGAGAGTGATCTGTTAGCGCGAGAGCTGAGCAAAGTCGAACGCCCCGTTAGCCAGGAGCCGGTGGTATTTGGAGCAAGGGTCGCCGGGAGAATCAACCTGCTGTCGGATCTGTGGCGAGACTTGCGCTTCGGGATACGAATGCTGGTCAAGAGCAAAGGCTTCACAATAGTAGCGGTGCTTTCCCTGGCGCTGGGCATTGGTGCGAACACGGCCCTATTCAGTGTGGTGGATGCCGTGCTGCTCAAGACCTTGCCAGTCGCGGAGCCTGAGCGATTGGTGTTGTTTGCCTGGCAGGCCGGACGTCCGTTCAGAGTTAGTGGCATGAGCGGCACGTCAAACGTGCCCGGACCGCCGGGCACGCGCACGCTTTCGCTGTTTCGCTACGAGGTCTTTGAAAAGATGCGCCAGGCGCGATCGCAAGCGACGGAAAGTCCGCTCAGCGATTTGTTTGCTTTCGCTCCGATACAGGAAATGAACGCGGTTGTCGGCGATCAGGCGGAGATCGTCAGTGGGCAAGCCGTCTCCGGCAGCTATTACGCCGGGCTGAGAATGCAACCGAGCCTGGGACGCGCCATTACTGACGAAGATGACAAGCCAGGCGCATCGCCGGTGGTCGTGCTCAGCCATCAATATTGGCAGGAGCGATTAGGCGGCAGCCCTGCCGTCATCGGCCAACAGCTCAAACTCAACAAGCAATCACTCACCATCATCGGCGTGACGCCGCCCGCGTTCACCGGCACCATGCAAGTGGATTATCACCCCGCCGTCACCGTCCCGTTTGCCTTCGAGCCGTTGTTGCAGGGCGAACGCAGCAACCTGGGCACGAAAGACCAACCAGGCGTTTGGTGGATAAACTTGATGGGACGGCTCAAACCAGGCGCGACTCAGGAACAGGCGCGCGACAGCTTGAACGGCGCTTTTCAAGCAGCCGCGTTGGAGGTGATGCCGCCACCGCGCAAAGCGAACCAACCGGCGCAACTCGAACCGAAAGATTACCCGCGCCTGATTACGGAATCCGGCAGCCGTGGGATGCTGGACAGGCGTAGAAGTTATTCACCCACTATCTATGGACTGTTCATTGTGGTGGCGCTGGTGCTGTTGATTGCGTGCGCCAACGTCGCGAACCTGTTGCTGGCGCGGGCGACCTTGCGCAGCGCAGAGATCAGTGTGCGGCTGGCGGTAGGCGCGGGGCGTTGGCGTCTGGTTCGGCAACTGCTGACCGAAAGTGTGTTGCTCGCGGCTTTGGGCGGCGTCGCCGGCGTGGTGTTCGCGTTTTGGGCCAGGAGCGCGCTCCGGGTGCTGACCGACAAAGACACAGGAATTCTGCCGAACGGCGTTGACCTCACTCTGAATTGGCGGGTGCTGGTTTTCACGCTGGCAGTCTCGCTGCTGACCGGCGTGCTATTTGGTTTGGTGCCCGCGTGGCGCGCGACGAGCAAGGATTTGACGATGGCGCTCAAACAGAGTCGCCGCACGACGGGCGCAGTGTCACGTTTGAGTAAAGGGCTGATCGTGGCGCAGGTCGCGCTGTCGTTGTTGTTATTAATCGGCGCGGGTTTGTTCATCCGCACGCTCTACAACCTGCAACAAGTCAACCTGGGCTTCAATCAGGAGAATCTTTTGCTCTTCAGGTTGCAGGCGCAACAGAACGGGTACAAAGACGAACGGCTGATGCAGTTCTATCAGCAACTCCTGGCGCGGCTGGATCACCTGCCCGGTGTTCGCGCGGCGACCTTCGGGAAGGTTGCGCTCATCGCGAATGATAATTGGTTCTTTGATATCTTGCTGCCCGGCGAGACGGAAATGACCGCCGCCGGGAAACACATCACCAACCGGCAGGCGGTGCGCGAAAACTATTTTTCGACGCTGGAAATCCCGCTGCTGCAAGGACGTAGCTTCACGGCGCAGGATGATGAGCGCGCGCCTCGAGTCGCAATCGTCAGTCAAACCTTCGCGCGCCAGTTCTTCCCAGATGAAGATGTGCTCGGCAAGCGCGTCACGATTATCGACAACAAAGGTGAAGTCGAGATCGTCGGCGTGGTGGCCGACACCAAATACATGAGCCAGCGCGAAGAACTCAAGCCGTTGATTTACACGCCCTGGCAGCAGGAAGTCGCCGACATTGGCGAGATGCGTTTCACACTACGCACGGCGGGCGAACCGACTGCGCTCGCGGCCACAGTCCGCCAGGTCGTGCGTGAACTGGACAGCAATCTGCCGGTCACGGAAGTCAGCACGCAAACAGCACGCACACAGGCTACGTTGGGACAGGAACGCCAGTCGGCGCGGCTCTTGAGTTTCTTTGGTGGACTGGCGCTCTTGCTCGCAGCCATCGGACTTTCGGGCGTGTTGGCCTATTCGGTCGCCCAACGCACGAACGAGATGGGAATTCGGATGGCGCTTGGGGCGCAAGCTGCGAACGTCATGCGGCTAGTCGTCTGGCAGGGAATGAAACTGGTGCTGCTCGGACTGGCATTGGGAGCAGCAACTGGGTATGGGTTGAAACGACTGCTAGCGAGTCAGTATTTCGGAGAAGACGCGTGGCAGCGCCAAATGGCCGAGCAGCTTTACGGCGTGAAGGGAACTGACCCCTTGACCTTCTTTGTGATCGCCGCCCTGCTGACGTTGGTAGCGTTAATTGCTTGCTGGGTGCCCGCACGCAAAGCCGCGAGTGTAGACCCGCTGGAGGCACTGCGATACGAGTAACTGCGGAATCGACACGGTAGAGTTCTACTTTGAAGAATTTCTTTGCGGGCCTTTGCGGCTCTTTGCGCGCTTTGCGGTAAAAAGCCTTTTAAAAAAATTAACCGCAAAGGGCGCCAAGAACGCGAAGATCACGCAAAGAGTTGAACTCAGGACACTACAATCGACACCTTCTGCTGGCTTACGAACGAGACACGTGGTTTCCTCCGCCACGTTCGCTCAGAATCAAAGAGTTGCGAGCGCGGCGACTACAAAGCAAGTAAATCGGCGCATTTCCACGAATAAGTCGGAAACTCCCGGCTGGAATTAGCCAACGCTTTTCAGCGTTCGTCATTTGACTAGAATGATGCCCGTGAAGTATTTATCCGTTTGATTCTGATCCTCAACTCGTTTTGGTGGTGTCCTGGTTTGATGTAACTCTCTGTGCAACCTCAGTGGTCTCTGTGTCTCTGTGGTGAATGATGCCGGGCAAAAGGCCACCACAGAGGCACAGAGACCACCGAGGGTTGCACAGAGAAAAGTCAAACCAGGAAACTACTCTCGTTTTCTTGCAATGGACCGAGGTTCTCGCTAACGTCTCACTTGCAAAAACGCAATCTCACTGAGGAGTAACATCATGGCGACCTCAAAGAAACCCATTCACCGATCCAATCTTCGAAAATCAAAATCAGCCGGCCGAAAGGCTGCCAAAAAGCGACAACCCGTAAAGGCTTTGGCAAAGAAAAAATCCGCGCAGAGAACTCCCATGGTGAAGGGAAGCTCGAACAGGGTAGCTAAAAGTAAACCTCCCAGTCGCCAGGCGAAAGCCCAACCGGGAGAACCAGCCGTCGCTCCTAACGCGTTGCGTCTGACATTTTCCTACGTTGGCGATGAAGTGAAGCTGGTCTCACAGCAAGCTGTGGAGATGGTCGTGCCTGCGACAGACGCAGTGAAAGACTTCCGGAGACAAAAAGGATTTTGGGCGGAACTCAAAAGCGAAAGAAACAAGACGTTATATCGTCAGGTTATGCACAACCCCACCCGAAACGATGCGGAAGTTTTTTCCGATGATCCTCACCAGAGTATCTCGCGCGAGCCCGCGCCGAAACGAAAAGGCGTGTTCGTAGTAGTGGTACCGAATGTAGCCATGGCAGCGGAGGTGGCGCTTTCAAGAAGTCCCGACCCGCGGCCGAACCGGGCACTGGGATTGGCCTCAGTGCGTTCATTGGCCACCGCTCCCGCTACGGAGATTGCGCGCTTCAAGTTGAAGAAATAGGACGAAACTCATCTCACCCACCTCGAGAGGAGGAGACAACATGGGCACTTCAGACGGACAGGTGCTGGGCTCCACGAAAATCATTGACGCCGGTCCCCCGGCAAAGCGTTGGAACGTTGTTATTGTTTCGGAAGGCTATCGCAGCAGCGAGATGGATATCTTTGCTGAGGACGCCAGGCAGTTTGGTTCGACCTTATTGGCAACGACGCCGTTTGACCGCCTGCGAGCAGCGGTCAACGTCTATCGCGTTGATGTTTCATCGAAGGACAGCGGTGCGAGGGACCCGGTCAGCTGTAATGGCACCGGCGCGAAACCGAAGACATATTTCGACGCGTCGTTTTGCACGAATGGCATTCGGCGCCTGCTGGTCGGGAACAGTGGACGGGTGGTAAAAGTCGTCAACAATCAGGTGCCGCAATGGCATGTGGCATTGCTGGCAGTCAACAGTCCGATACATGGCGGCTCAGGTGGCGCGGTGCCAACATTTTCCAAAGCGCCAAACGCAGTTCAGATTGCGCTTCACGAAATGGGCCATAGTGCGTTCGGCCTGGCTGATGAATATGAATACTACGCAGGTTGTGCCACTGACAGCGGTCAGAACAATCATTCAGGTAGTGAGCCGAGTCAGCCCAATATCACGACGAACAAGAACCGAGCCACCGTTAAGTGGCGTGACCTGATACTTCCGGCCACCGTCGTCCCCACTACGACGAATGCAAATTGCGCGAAGTGTGATCCGCAACCAACCCCGGTTCCGGTGGGAACCGTCGGGTTATTTGAGGGCGCTGATTATTACCACTGCCGCGTTTACCGTCCAGAGTTTGATTGCCGCATGCGCAATCTGAATGCACCGTTTTGTAAGGTCTGCCAACAGGTGATAGAAAAGAAACTAAAGCCATTCCTAACTTCGTAGAATGTAACCAGGAATGCTTAACACAGAGATCGAAGGAGTTTCCCACGGGCTACACCTTGAATCACGCGGAGCGATCTCATTAACACCGTGGCTTCAGCCCGGTGATTGAGATGCGCCGAAATGATCCTTGAACCGTTTCTAACGGTTTCTTCTGCTCCTGGGCTAAGAAAAACCGTTCAAACGGTTCTTCATTTTATCCTCCGTCCCTGGTCACCGGGCTAAAGCCACGGTGCTAATGAGATCGCTCCGCGTGACGGATGTTCTTGTTCGACCGGAACCGGCACATCGTTTGTTGCGGCCTTGACTGCGCGGTGCGTTCTCAGTGTTCCTTAAGCTGGTGCAGTTTGGCGTAACCCGACTGCATGGTAACAACTTGGCCAAAGAATTGTTTTTAATCGAACCCCAATCAAAGGTGCGATGACGATGAAAATTCATAGTAACTTCCGTGTTACTGCCCTGGGCATAACCTTGCTGTGTGTGATCGAGGTTGTGAGCCTGGCCCTTGGTTCATCTGTGCAGCAGCCTGCCGTTTCATGGGCGGAGCCGGCCAATAATTTCGAGGTAACGTCAACAACGACTGAATCTTTAAAGTCAGAGGTTCTATTCGACGACTTTAGCTATACCAATCAGCAACAACTTAAGAAACATGGCTGGATTGTTCGCACCGCCCCTGGCTGGCCGGGCGTGCCGGGTGCAATCTGGTCTGAAAACGGCGTGTCATTTGTGAAAGACCCGAACGAGCCTCGCAACCGCATCCTGCGGATGACATCGTCTACTGACGGCCCTACTGCGAAGACCACTCAAACTCAAATATGTCATCAGCGAAAATATCTGGAGGGGACTTACGCGGCTCGGGTTCGATTCACGGATAGTCCAGTTTCAGGCCCGGCCGGCGATCAGATTGTCGAGAGCTTTTACACCATTAGCCCGTTGAAGGCTGCGATGGATCTCGACTACAGCGAGTTGGATTTTGAATATCTCCCGAATGGCGGCTGGGGCATCAGTGGACCAACACTTTATTCAACCACCTGGGAAACTTTCAGCCCCGAGCCGAATTGGAAGAAAGACAATGTCTTTAAAACCGTCGGTGGCAGCCAGGCCGGATGGCATACACTGATTACTCATGTTGCCGGTGGCAAGGTCAGATATTTCGTCGATGGCAAGCTGTTTGCCGAGCATGGCGGCGACTATTACCCCGAAGACACGATGTCGATAAATTTCAATCTCTGGTTTATCAAGGATGGAATGGTCAACGTCTCAGGACCGCGCCAGTATTATGAAGATATCGATTGGGTATTTCATGAAGCGAAAGCCGCGCTGACACCTGAAGAGGTTGAAGCTCAGGTTAAAATCCTGCGCCGAAGATCCGTCAAATTTCGGGATACGGTTCCGGCGAAAGTGCCTTACTTAACCAGTCCCTGTAATTTCTAATGTAATTCCTTCTCATAGCGTCCGCGATTACGTCTCGAAGTAGCTTTTCGACAAAATTTTCTCAATTCTAGTTTTTTGCTCTGTCGATCCTGCGATTTTCATCCGTCGTAAGATTGAAAGCGAGACTTTCGACCGAACAAAAAACCAGAGGAGACAAAGAAATGAAGTACATGTTGCTGATTTACGATAACGAACAGGCGTGGGCGAAGCTTAACGAGTCTGAACAACGCCAGGTTTACGGTGAATACATGCAATTCACCGAAGACATCAAAGGGAGCCGGAATTATCTCGCCGGCTCACAGTTGCATCCGATTGCCACCGCCAGCAGCGTGCGCGTGCGGGACGGTAAGGAGTTGGTGACCGACGGTCCGTTTGCGGAGACGCATGAGCAGCTCGGCGGTTACTACCTGATCGAAGCGAAGGATCTTGATGAGGCGACCAGGATCGCGGCGCGTATTCCATCCGCGCGCTTTGGCACCGTCGAAGTGCGGCCGGTGGTTGAACGGCCGGCCGAAGCTACGGCATAGCCCGTCTGACCTGCTCATGACATTTGCAGGCCGCCGTCAACAGGAAACATTTCAGAGGACGGTGGCCTGCCTTGCGTCACAGGACCTTTTATTAATTATGAAATTGAGAGGAGAGCTCAGATGAAATACTTATTACTGATTTACCACGATGAAGCCGCGTTTAGCGCATTGACTGAGCCGGAGCGACAGCAAGTGTACCTTGAGTATCGCAAGCTCAGAGAGCGCCTCAACTCTGGCGGGCAATTCATCGACGGTTCACAGCTACAGGCGACTGCGACCGCGGCGAGCGTTCGTATCCGTGATGGAAAAGATCTGGTCACCGACGGACCTTTTGCGGAAACCCATGAGCAACTGGGCGGGTATTTTCTGATTGACGTCGACAACGTCGCTGAAGCGGTGGCAGTAGCCAAACAGATTCCGTCCGCGCGGACCGGCACCGTAGAGGTTCGTCCGCTGGTCGAAAGCGCTGCTGAAGCGAATGCTTAGTCACGTCGCGATTGATTTGCCGTCAGAATCCAACTATGTCACGCTCGTGGACGTGCCGGATTCGACTGCGACACTCGAACAGGTTTTTCGCGAAGAGTACGGGCGAATCATCGCGACTTTGATCCGTATTTCCGGATCATTCGACCTCGCCGAAGAAGCTCTGCAGGAAGCGTTCGTTTCCGCTGCCGCCGGCTGGGAACATAACGGACTACCGCGAAATCCCGGGGCCTGGCTAACGACAACTGCTCATCGCAAGTTGCTTGACGCCGTCCGGCGCGAGCAAACTAAAACTAACAAACAATCAGAACTCCAATACGAGGTTGAGCGGCTTCATCCATTTGATGAGCTAAGCCTGAATGAGGATGTCGTGGAGTATCCAGATGACCGCTTGCGTCTGATCTTCACTTGTTGCCACCCAACGCTCAATCGTGAAACACAGGTCGCTTTAACTTTGCGCACGCTGGGCGGGTTAACTACCACAGAGATTGCGCGGGCCTTCCTGTTGCCAGAGCCAACCATGGCGCAAAGACTCGTGCGCGCGAAAAGCAAGATTCGCCTCGCCCGAATTCCTTACGCAATTCCTTCGCTTGATGTATTGAGCGAACGGCTTGCCGCGGTTCAGGCCGTGATCTATCTGATCTTCAATGAGGGATACACAGCCACTGCCGGAGACAGTCTGGTGCGGACTGATCTCTGCGCGGAAGCGATTCGGCTGGGTCGAGTGCTTTGCGAGTTGATGCCGAACGAGCCTGAAAATGTCGGACTGCTGGCGTTGATGTTGCTGCAGGATTCCCGGCGGGAAGCGCGCATGGACCAACGCGGCGAGCTCGTTACGTTGGAGGATCAGGATCGCTCGCGTTGGGATCGAAGCAGAATTGCAGAAGGCCTGCGCCTGATCGAGAAGTCGCTGCCACTGGGTCGAGTCGGAAACTATCAGCTGCAAGCGGCGATCGCCGCAGTCCATGCTGAAGCCGCGAAGGCCGGCGAAACCGATTGGCCGCAAATTGTCGCGCTCTACCAGGAACTGATGCGAATCAACTCATCGCCAATTGTGGCCTTAAACTATGGAGCGGCAGTCGCGATGAGCGAAGGGTTCGAAAAAGGCTTACGTCTTGTCGAAGAAGCCGGTGCCAATGGTAAGCTGGAACACTACTACTTATTTCACGCGGCTCGAGCGGATCTCCTAAGACGGCTCAACCATCCTAAAGAAGCGAAGGCGGCTTACTTGCGCGCGCTGGCGCTGACCACGAATCGTGTGGAGCAGCAGTTCATCCGGCGGCGACTGGGGCAACTGTCGGAGACGGACGGACATTCCGGCTAGATCGGTGTTGATATTATGCAGGTGTTTGGTGCTACTCTTTCCGCAATCGAAACATCTGCGCCGGTACTTGCGGCAGCGCAACGATGAAAATTCAACCGCAGCGTGGGAGAGTTAACTCTTACTGCGCTTAATCCCATGCAAGGAGAACGAATGGAACGCAAAGTAGCATCCGACTATCCGCAGGAGTTGTTAGACCTGTTTCACGAATACCAGCACGGCAACATCAATCGCCGCACTTTCCTCGACCGCTCCGGCAAATTTGCGGTCGGCGGCCTTACCGTCGCGGCAATTTTCGAGAGCCTGAAACCCAACTACGTTTGGGCGCAGCAGGTGCCGTCGGACGACAAACGCATCAAGGTCGGCTACGAAGTCGTACCGTCCCCGGCCGGGAACGGATCGATCAAGGGGTATTTGGCTCGACCGGCAAAAGGGAAAAAGCTGCCGGTGGTGCTCGTCATCCACGAAAACCGCGGACTCAATCCATATATCGAAGACGTAGCGCGTCGCCTGGCACTCGCCAACTTTATTGCCTTCGCGCCCGATGGATTGACTTCGGTCGGTGGTTATCCGGGCAGCGACGAGAAAGGCGCCGTCGCCTTCCGCACGGTGGACGGAAAAAAGATGACCGAAGATTTCGTCGCAGCGGCCAACTGGCTCAAAGCGCGTCCCGACTCCAACCGCAAACTGGGCGCGGTCGGGTTCTGTTTTGGCGGTGGGATGGTTAATCAGTTGGCCGTACGGTTGGGCGCGGATCTAAATGCCGGAGTTGCGTTCTATGGCCGCCAGGCCGGCGCGGCCGATGTTCCCAAAATTTCTGCGCCGTTGTTGCTGCATTACGCGGGCAATGACCAGGGCGTCAACGCGGGCATCGCGAACTATGAAGCAGCGCTCAAAGCCAACAACAAGGTGTACACGGTGCACATGTACGAGGGAAAACAGCACGGCTTCCACAACGATACAACGCCGCGGTATGACGAAGCTTCTGCCAAGCTGGCATGGACACGCACTCTCGAATTCTTTAACAAATACCTGCGGTAAGGTAATGCGGTTTAGAGTTCAAACTTTAGTTTGCGTGACGAAACCGCAGCCTAAAGGCTGAACTCTGAACTACCGGCTTCAAACTGCATCAGTACGTTGCGGAACGCATGATTACCGCAACGTGGCTTTGCACAAAAACTGTTTCTCCAGCAAAGCGGGGGCAAGCCGCCCTTCCCGACCTCGAGACTACGGAACTTGATCGATTGCTTTCACGTTGAAAGCCATTCTCGGTGGGATCACAATCTCGACTCTTGTCAGCTCGGGGTCAGGAAGGTGGGCTTGCCCCCGCTCTTACTCAGAAGCCGATATACTTTTGGGCAAAGCCACTCATTTGTACAACCCGACAATACCGCCGGCACACTTTTCGACACACCTATTCAACTCTGCTGGTAGCTTTTCGGCGCGTCGCAATCAAGAGAGGCGGCTCGGGTAAACGCAAACAGGTCGTCGCAGCCACAGCGGGCCGGTCTGACTGATTCTGGGACCACAACTTCCTTGATGTTCAATGCGGCGATTGATATGTTGGACCTCATTGGAGATTGACACTCCGTTATTCTTATCGTTCGGTTGATCATAAAACCTCGACCGAAGTTTCGCGGGCTGACCTTCGAAATCCTATGGCGCAGGCCAACATCTCGCATTATCGTCTTCTGCGGAAAATCGCCGTGGGTGGGATGGGTGAGGTCTATCTGGCGGAAGACATTGTTTTGCATCGGAAGGTTGCCATCAAGTTTCTGTCGCCGAAGTTGAACAATAGTGAACAAGCAAGGAAACGGCTTTTTAGAGAGGCAAAAGCAGCAGCCCAGCTGGATCATCCGAACATTTGCGCAATCTACGAGGTTAGTGAAGAAGCTGGCGTCAGTTTCATAGCGATGCAATACGTCGAAGGTGAAACCCTGGCCAGCAAGAACCTGACTAATCCGCCGAGCCATTCCGAAACGGTTAACATCGCGATTCAGGTAACCGATGCTCTCGCCCATGCTCACGCTCACGGAATACTTCACCGAGATATCAAGCCAGAGAACATAATCATTGGTCCAAAAGAACACGTTAAGGTCCTTGACTTCGGATTGGCTAAGAGGTTGGAGGATGACTTTGTACAGGCCGATGCCGACACGGTGAGTCTGGTGACGCAGTCGGGGACCCTAATTGGCACGGTGCCTTACATGTCGCCGGAGCAGGTGCGAGCGGAAAAGCTCGATGGCCGAAGTGACATTTTTAGTATCGGAACGGTGCTGTATGAGATGCTGAGCGGGAAACAACCGTTCAAGTTTCGTAACCCGGCTCAATCGATTGCCGCGATTCTAACCAGCAATCCACAGTCGTTGAAAAGCTTCAGATCGGATGTTCCTGCCGAGTTGGAGCGGGTCGTGCTCAAGTGCCTTGAGAAGGACAAAGAACGCCGTTATCAATCTGCCGGCGAGCTGTTGGTCGATCTAAAAAAGATAGACCGAAGTCTTCGATTGGATCCTTCTGAAAGGAAGACGGAGGATGTTTACTCCGCAGAGGTGAGCGCGTGGCACAGAATGCCCTCATTGCGCTGGCTGATAGCTGCGCTGGTTATCGCGGCGATTCTGGTTCCGGCTGCGTGGTATCTGATAGGTTCGCGCGGGTCCGGAAGCAATCCGCCGGCACACAAAATAATCAGCTCCATCGCCGTCTTGCCTTTCGAAAATGAAAATGCGGATCCGGAAATCGAATACTTGTGCGATGGCCTCACCGAAAGTCTGTTGAGTAGCCTTTCGCAACTGCCGAACATGAAAGTTATCGCGCGTAACTCGGTTTTCCATTACAAAGGGCGGGCAATGGACCCAAAATCTGTCGGCCGCGAACTTGATGTCCAGGCAGTTCTGATGGGCCGTGTCGTCGGAAGTGCAGACGACTACCGCATCGATATGGAAATTGTTGATGTGACTGACAACACGCGGGTTTGGGGGAAACAATACAATCGCAAGCTGTTGGATCTCCTCTCGACCCAGCGAGAAATGATAAAGAGCGTACTGGATAAGTTGCGCCCCCAGTTCAACGTGGCCTCCGACGAGTTCGCAAAACGGATGCCGAACAACGCTGAAACCTACGAACTCTATTTGAAAGGGCGCTACTATTGGAACAAGCGGACAGCAGAGGGCAATGCGAAGGCACGTGAATATTTTCAGCAAGCAATTCTGAAAGATCCAAACTATGCCCTTGCTTATGCCGGTCTGGCTGATGCTTACCTGCTGGATAGCGTGTGGCCAGCGAGAGTGACGGCAGATAGGGCCAGAGAAGCGGCGTTAAAGGCACTCTCCCTTGATGAAAACTTAGCTGAGGCCCATACGTCTATGGGCTTTATAAATGCGCGTTATGATTGGAAATGGCAGGAAGCAGAGAAGGAATTTCTGCGTGCGCTCGAGCTAAATCCGAACTATCTGGTCGCTTACAACTTTTATGCAGACTACCTGTCAATTATGGGGAAGCGTACAGAGGCGCTCGAAGTTCTGAAGAAAGCACAGCAGCTCGATCCGCTTTCGGTAGTCATTAGTTCGGACATTGGAGCCCATCTTTTTATTGACCGCCAATATGCTCGATCCAGGGAGCAGATCCAAAAGTCATTGGAATGGGATCAATCGTATTGGCAATCTCATTATTGGCTCGGGTTGGTCTATCAACAACAGCTGAACTACGAAGACTCAATCAAGGAGCTTCAAAAAGCCGCAGACCTTTCCGGCGAACGGCCCTCGGCGTTGGCCATGCTGGGCTACTCCTATGCACAGTCAGGAAAGAAAGGTAAGGCCCGACAGATTCTAAAGAGATTGAACGAGATTTCTAAACGGCGTAATGTCCAGCCGACCAATATGGCAATTGTCTATTTCGGCTTGGACGAAAGAGATAACGGTCTCAAGTGGTTGGAAAAATCATACGAAGATCATGATCCCTCATTGGTTATCATTCGGCTCTCTCTCTTCGACAAATTTCGACAAGACCCAAGGTTCTCAGCTTTGAGTCGGGGTATGGGTCTTCCAACTAATTAGCATCTTCGCAAGGGTGTGTTCGGCGTCAAACATCCCGCCCAAAAACCGCAAACTTATTGACAAACCGACGCGTTCCTATATGATAATCGGCCTCTAACTGACTGGGCCGACTTCCAAATTCGAAAATTCTGGATCAGTCGGCAGACTCGGTTTCTTCCCACACTCACAGTTATGGTCTCATTGCTGCGACATGTTGGCCAAGACCAATTGCTTTACTAATTTCCGGAGGATTAACAAATGCCTGAAGAAGAGTATGAGGTCACAGTTAGCGCCCCTCAAGAGATGCAGCTAACCCCCGAAGAGAAGAACGCGCTTAAGCAAAAGTTCAAAGCTGATATTATTGAAACCCTGGCGGCCAGAGGCGAGGTCATCAACACCGTCGAACTTCAGATAGTAGACATGCAGTATTAACGGTCAAGCTTCGCCAATCGTTCCTTCAGAAATAGTCGCTCCTACAACACAAAGCTTTGAGTCGCGACCAACCTGTCGTTAGGAGTTGCTCTGTATTCTGCAGAATCCGCGCGCACAGAAATTTACTCTTTCGATGCGTAGTAAGGAATCTCACGGCATGCAGATATGCCTAGTTAGTCCGCCAACGATCACTGAGTTCACCGGAAACCACGTGACGGAGTCCGAGGCGATTCGCCTGATTGCTGAACATGCGCCTTTAGGAATCTTAAGCCTGGCGGCGGTGCTGGAACAGGTAGAAATCCACCCTCTGGTAATAGATCTCAACCGGTTGTATTACGACTATGTGCGATCCGGCAAGACGCTCGATCCCGAAGAGGACTTCTGTGGCCATGTAGTGGCCACCCTGCAATCACAGGACTTTGACGTTTTCGGATTCAGCACTATTTGCAGCAGCTATCCGCTGACGCTTCGCCTGGCCAGGGAGGTGAAACGAACTCATCCAGAGGCCGCGATCATTCTGGGCGGGCCTCAGGCTTCGGTCGTAGATGTTCAGACTCTGGAAGCATTTTCTTTTGTGGATTTGATTGTTCGAGGGGAAGCCGAGGAAACTTTTCCGCTGGCGCTCGAGGCTCTATCAAAGGGGCGCGCTTATGAGCAGGTCCCGGGCATAACTTTCAGGAACGGCAACAACATCGTTCGCAGACCGAATGCGCCGGTAATAGCCAACCTCGACGATCTTCTACTGCCCGCGTTTCATCTTTATCCGAATATTGAAAGTTCCAGTTATCTTCCGCTTGAGATCGGACGCGGATGCCCGTTTGCCTGCAGCTTTTGTTCAACCAATGATTTCTTTCGCCGGCAGTTTCGCCTGAAGTCATCCGATAAGGTGCTCGCGGAAATGAAGCTGCTGCAGCAACGTTATGGGGTTACCAGGTTCGACTTAGTTCACGACATGTTTACGATCAATCGCAAGAAAGTCGTGGCCTTCTGCGAGACCTTAAAACAATCGGGTGAGAAATTCCGGTGGAATTGCAGCGCGCGAACCGACTGCATCGATGATGAGTTAATCGATTTGATGGCTGAGACCGGCTGCGAGGGGATCTTCTTTGGCATCGACAGCGGATCAGATCGAGTACAAGAGATGATTAATAAAGGTCTGGATCTCAGCGAGGCTAGACTGAGGATCAAGAGCACTACCAAAAATGGAATCAAAACCGCCGTGTCTCTGATCGTTGGGTTCCCCGAAGAAACCATGGATGACCTTAGATCGACAGTCAAATTTCTGGGCGATTCCATGCGCTTCGACAAAGCCGAGCCTCAGTTTCATTTGTTGGCGCCTTTGGCCGAGACGCCGATTACTACGCAGTATAAAGACCGCCTCGTATTTGACGATATTTTTTCTGATATGTGCTATCAAGGCTGGCGGCAAGAGATCCCGGATCGCGAGATGATCCGTTCGTATCCGGAGATATTTCCGAACTTCTATGCGGTGCCGACTCGTTGGCTGGATCGGGGCTACCTTCAAGAGTTGAGGGAGTTTATCTTGAAAGGCACGAGGAGATTTCGATGGCTGTTCCTCGCGTTGCATCAGGACTGCGGAGATCTGCTGGAAGTATTTAACCAGTGGCAAGCATGGTATCGAGAGCGTCTCGGAAGCGACTTGTCATTTCATGATGACATGAGGAGCTATTACGCAGGCAGCGATTTCCGCGATCATTTCTTTGCGTTCGTTGAATCATTTTATCTTGAGATCGCTCGGAATCCTGTGGCCGTCTCGGCGATTCTCGAATACGAATCTGAGCGGAGCGAATTTCGCGACACCTGCAGCCAGTTTTCGCAGCAGGATGTTTCCGCGCGAGCGGTTCGGACCCTAAGCCTGAAAACCGGCGCCAGGGTGATTCGAGAGAATAACCTGCGGGTGATTCAAACTAAGATCGATATGGAAGACCTGATAAGGCGTCTGAGGAATGAAGAAAGACTAGATCAGGTGAAGCCGGGCTCGTTTACCCTGGTGTTGCGTTTCGCAAACGATAAAATCGAGGTCGTGCAATTAAGCCGGGAAACTGAACGACTGTTCAAATTGTGTGAAGGCTCCCAGACCGTCCGTGACATCGTCGGCCGCTTTTCATTGTCCGAATCAGCAGTTGGAAACATTCCGGCCAACAGAGTCGCTCTGTTCGGTTTACAGTTCTTGCATGAACAAGGTTTGATTGCGGAACTTCAAGATGAGTCGCGATTCGCTAACTCGACCGTGGCCGTGTTTTCGGATGACACGACGCTGAACGCCTAAGCCGAGCCGGCCTTGACTGACTCAGCTGGGGTCGCACCTCTTCTCCAGAGCCCTACCAGATGATGGCATGTGTCTACCCGCGGTCTCATGCTCGGCACTTTAGCAGATGCCCAAGGCGTTTGGCAGCGAGTTGTTAAAAACAGGATTGAGTGCGCGGTGATAATTCAACATCGTAAGCCTTAATTCGCTTGGTTCAAGCAGGCACCATTCTTGATCCAGTCCCTGGCTGGAATCTGTATCAGCATTCGAGCGGGGGTCTTCCAAACAGAGTAAATGATTGCCGAATACATCGCGCACTATCGCATAATCAAAAAGCTAGGTGCAGGCGGGATGGGTGAAGTCTATCTGGCGCTGGATACCAAGCTTGATCGCAAGGTCGCGATCAAAGTCCTGCAACCGGACTCGCTTCCCGAAGAAACCCTCAAGAAACGACTACTCAGAGAAGCTCAAGCCGCCGCTAAACTGGATCATCCCAACATCTGTGCCGTCTACGACGTCAACGAGGCAGACTCGTTTACTTTCATCGTGATGCAATACATCGAAGGTGAAACGCTCGCCGACCAGATGTATCGCCATCCGCTTGAACTCAGCACCGCGTTGGCGATAGCCGGGCAGGCTGCGGAAGGACTGGCTGAAGCTCACACGCACGGTATTGTTCACCGCGATCTCAAACCGCAGAACATGATGATAACGCCGCGCGGGCAGCTCAAAATCCTGGATTTTGGCCTGGCCAAGCAAACCGTATCGAGCGATTCAGTGGACTTCGATGCGCCGACCGCCACGCTCTTGAGTACGCCCGGACGGGTTATCGGCACGGTGCCTTACATGTCGCCGGAGCAGGTGCAGGGCGAACCGCTCGATGCGCGCAGCGATATCTTCAGCCTCGGCGTGACGTTGTATGAAATACTGGCAGGGAAGCATCCTTTCAAGGATAAGAGCGCTGCCGTCACTATGTCCCGAATTCTGTTGAGTGACCCGATACCGACCGAGCAATTTCAAGCTCAAGTTTCGCCGGAGTTACAAGCGCTCTTGAACAAGATGCTTTGCAAGGACAAAACGGCACGGTATCAAAGCGCCCAGGACCTGCTGACGGACTTAAGACAACTGCAGGCCAAAGTCTCAGGGGACGCCACTCCCGCGAACGCCGCTCGGGCCGTCGCCACTCGCGCGGGCACCACCATTACCAGTGAAGTTGCCACGGCCACGTCGGAGGAAAGCCTGGCCGGTCGCATGCTTACCAAAGCCCGGCTAAATAAATGGGCGGTGGTGGCGGCAGCGCTGGCACTGGTTCTGTTAGCAGTTTTCGTAACCCGATGGCTATTGACTGAGCGCCTGGACTCATTAGCGATCCTGCCTTTCAGCTATGTTTCCAGCGATCCGAAACTCATGGCCAACCCCGACCGCGAGTATCTCAGCGACGGCTTGACCGAGAGCATCATTAACAACCTATCCCAGTTGTCCAACTTGAAAGTCATCGCGCGCAGTTCAGTCTTTCGTTACAAAGGTAAGGACCTCGACGTCCAGGCGATAGGGCGTGGATTGAATGTAGGCGCGGTCCTGGTTGGCCAGATCATACAAGAGGGTGACGAACTAAGGATCACTGTCGAGCTGATGGACGTACAAGGGAACCGTTCAATCTGGGGCGACAAGTATCAGCGCAAAACCGCCGATATCCAGTCTGTCGAAAAAGAAATCGCCAGAACCGTTTCGGAAAAACTGCGCCTGAAATTGACGGCGCCGGATGAGACCCAACTGGCTAAGACCTACACCGAGAGCGGCGAGGCGTACGAGGCCTATTTGAAGGGCCGCTATCATTGGAACAAGCGGACCGATGAAGGCTTTAAGCAGGCGACTGCCTTTTTCCAGGAGGCGATTGTTAAAGATCCAAACTACGCGTTGGCCTATACCGGACTCGCGGATTGCTACACGCTCCGAAGTGATTACGGCTTTCTCCCGCCTAAAGAAGGCTATGCTCTGGCGAAGGGTGCGGTAATGCTGGCACTCAAATACGACGATACGCTGGCGGAGGCGCACACTTCGTGGGCTTCGATCAAGGCCGTTACCGATTGGGATTGGCAGGGGGCGGAGAATGAGTATCGCAAAGCAATTGAGTTGAATCCAAAATATGCCACTGCCCACCATTGGTATGGGGCCCAGTTGTTTATCCAGGGCCGATTTGATCAGGCGCTCGAGGAAATTAAGAAGGCACAGCAGCTGGACCCGCTTTCACTTGGCATCAATAAAGATTTCGCAGTCGCACTCCTTTATGCGCGCGATTACGATAAAGCGCTGGAACAGTGCCGGAAGACATTGGAGATCGAACCGCGCTTTGGCGTTATGTCCACATATATCGCTCAGATCTATGAATTACAACAGAAATACGCGGAGGCGACCGCCGAACTGGAAAAGGCACACGCCGCTGCATCTGACGATGCTGAGATCACATACGGACTCGCCCAGGCATACGCACTGATGGGGAAGAAAGATGAGGCGCTGAAGTTATCAAATGAGTTGAATCAGCCAGGGAAGCAAAATGTGTACATACCAAAAGAAGCAGCTTACCTGTATGCGCTGCTTGGTGAAAAAGAGCGGGCGATTGCGATCCTACAAACAGCTGCCGATAACCACTATATGCCCGTGGCGGAACTTAAGACCGACCCGCGTCTGGCTGAGCTACGCAAAGACGCGCGGATAGTTGAACTCTTGCGGAAGATTGGACTGTCGCTTTGAGTGTCCGACATGCTTTAGCTTGTCGTTACCTTGGACAGAAGGCATCTTCAGAGACAAACGACAAGCTAAAAGCATATCGGACATAAGAACGAAATTGAAGACCGCGAAAACTGAACAGTGAACTGCTCAACTTCGCGGTCTTGAATAGGAGAATTGCGCGGGTTACAGGCGCGGCTATTTCTTTTTCGCGGCCTTCTTCTTAGTAGTTTTCTTTGGAGCAGCCTTCTTTGTCGCAGCTTTCTTTTTAGCCTTCTTTTTCGTAGTAGGCTCGCCGCCTTTAATTATGTCCTCTGCCATTGTTAGTTTTCCTTTCGGTTGTGGTTGTGCCTGGTCCAAATCTGCGAATGGCCTCGGACCAGTTTTGAACGAGGCCCCTGTATATAAGTTTTCTTTCAAGGTGTCAAGAATTTCATAATTGAAATGATCTCTGTGTGTCCTTCGTGTTCTCGGTGCCTCTGTGGTGATTCTTTGCTGCGATTGTTCACCACGGAGACACAGACAACGAAGAGGTTGCACAGAGCCGGCCACGGCCGAAACCAAGTAGTGTTTTGGCTCCAGCGGAGCCCAATGTTTCTAGAAACCGTTGTGATCCAAGAAGCGCGCTCCAGTGGAGCGCAACGTTTCCGGCAATGTTACGCAAAACATGCATCCGTTTCGCTCCGCTGGAGCGAGGAGGTGTCTTTTGGGTACCCGTTTTCTATAAACATTTCGTCCCTACGGGACGAGGACCTTAATTAGATCTTGCCAAAAAAAGCAAGAAGTTAAACCTTGCGTTACGGAGCCTGCCACTCCCCCGCTACCTGGCCTTGCCAATGACCAATTCACCAGATCGGATTGCCAGCGAAACATCAATCAAGCGGGGATTGGATTTTATTTATCGTCTCGCCAACACACCGGAAGGCTTTGATAATTATGGGAGCCTGTTGATCTGCTGTTTCGCGCTTGTGGGCGCTACGTCGCGTGATGCGGGTCTGCGGCAGCTGGCGAGGTCACGGGCCGAAAAACTCGCTCGACGGTGGGCCCGTGTGCATGCCCTGCTACCAACTGATGCCGGCCCGGATCTGATTCTCAATTTTGTTTTAGTTCGCTACGCGCTCAGCCGCCTTGGCTTAAGGGATGCCGGCCTCAATGCTCAGATACGGCGTGCTGCCGAACGGTTTGCACCTCGGGAGTTGCTGGGCTTCGACCCTGTAAGCGAGTCTCCGCCGGATGATCTTTCTTACCGATGCGACTGTGGCCTGAAGAATCAGCGCGGGCGAACGTTCTGTAAGCAATGCCGGAGGCGTTTAAAGATCCGGAACCGTTATAGAGTTTGGTTCGAAGCGTTAGTCAAAACCTATGTCGGCGAGAGATGCGGCCTGATCCTGGGAGCTCGCTATCTGGACGTCCTTAAGTGGCTACCTGCGATGCGACCCTATCCGGTTGGCGCTGAGGCAGATGTTGAGATCCTGCGCGACGCTATTTACGCGGTCACACACATTGTCTATACGCTGAATGACTACGGCACTTACCGGCTACGCCCTGTTTGGCTGCCACAGGAGTTTGCATTTCTGAAGGCGAACGTTGCTCCCGCGTGTGAGCGACAAGATCCTGAGGTGCTGGGCGAGTTGCTTGACTCGCTGAAAGCTTTCGGCCTGCGCGCCAATCACCCACTGATAATTCGCGGCGCCACGTATTTGCTGGCGGAGCAAAACGAGGATGGCAGTTGGGGCGATCCCGATGAGGAAAATATTCGCACACGGTGTCACACAACCTGGACAGCGCTCGATGGTTTGCGTACTTACGCCTGGCGCGGTGAGCGCTTGATCCGCCCCGAAGTCAAAGCGATGTTGAAACGATTCGCGCGATAGATGCTCGCAACGCAGACTCAACTTGGTTCAGGATACTGGCTTTGAAGTCGGCCTAACATTGGCGCGATACCGCGTACTTCAGTAGTCGAAATCCCACCCACGGAAGTGGGTGGATGGTTCAAGTCCAACCTACAGAGGAATCAAATTACTGGTATTTTTAAAATCCCACCAACGGGAGTTGGTGGATTCTTCAAGTCCAACCTATTAATGCATAACGCTAGAAGTATGGGTTACCAAAGAGCGCTAGGTTGGACTTGAACCATCCACCAACTCCCGTTGGTGGGATTTCGGATTTCGACGATGGCGCTGCATGTAGGTTGGACTTGAACTATCCACCAACTCCCGTTGGTGGGATTTTTTAAGATACCAGTAATTTGATTCCTCTGTAGGTTGGATTTGAAAACATCCACCCACTTCCGTAGGTGGGATTTCATCTGCGATAGCGATCTTTCCAATGGCAGGATCGTACGATTACCCGGCCATTCGAATTTACGTACCTTACGAATTATCGGATTTCAAATTCCTCAAGGCACTATAGAGATTTGAAGTGTGCTCGCAGAGACCTTGCTATGACGATCACGTTATCCTAGAAGATTCCGCTTCGTGATTCAGCCTGCCTGTTGGAACACTAACTGCATTCACAAAATCTCGCCGTGTCTCCCTCCAAAAACGAGTACGAGTAATCGGAAGGGTTCCGAATTACTGCATTGGCCCACGCGGTAAGTGGGCAAATGTAAAACTCAACAGCCCAGACTAACAAGGAGTTCAAATGGAAAGATCTATCGTTGCCTTCTCAACGCGTTACCGTTTCGCAAAACCGATCCCTCTGGTGGTCCTGTCGCTTTTGCTGTTCATGGTTCCAGTTGCGACATTCGCCCAGTCAACCTCTTCGACCTCTTCGGTGACCGGCATCGTCTCAGACGTTAACGGCAGTGTGATTGCCGGCGCGGAGGTGAAACTCACGAACACCAAAAACTCGAGAGAGCTCGTGGCCAAGACCGACGATCAGGGAGTCTACAGGTTTAGCCAGGTGCAACCGGCTCAGGGTTACAAGCTCACCGTCACCAGTCCCGGTTTTCAAATGTTGGAACTTGAAAACATCTCTCTCGGAGTAGGTACCGTGGAAACCCACAACCTGCAATTGTCCCCCGGACAAGTCAGCGAAACCGTGCTCATACAAGATCAGGGCGGAGCTACTTTGAACACGACTGATGCCAGCATCGGCAATGTGATTGACACACGACGTCTGGTAGATCTTCCGGTTCAGTTTCGCGCCTCGCCGGCCGCGCTCATGGGCCTGCAACCAGGTGTAATCGGAGACAACGTGGGAACTGGAGCTACCAACCGCGTAGGTTCGGTCACTGGCGCGCGCGCCGACCAGGGGAACATCACAGTTGATGGCATCGACGCTAACGATCAGGCGACCGGGCAAGCATTCGCCACAACCGGCAACGCCCCCATCGATGCGATTCAAGAGTTCAAGACCATCTCGACCAATCCGGGCGCCTCCGAGGGTCGCAGCAGCGGCGGCCAGATCCAGATGATTACCAAGAGCGGCAGCAACGACCTTCATGGATCATTGCGCGAATTTAATCGCACAGCACTGACCGCCGCCAACAGTTTCTTCAACAATCGTAATGGGGTTAAGAAGCCCCAACTGACGCGCAATCAGTTTGGGGGCAGTCTCGGTGGTCCTTTGTATCTGCCGCGATTCGGCGAAGGTGGACCACTATTCATGGCCGGCAAGGACAAGTTGTTCTTCTTTTTTGACTATGAAGCGCGCCGCGATGCGCGTGGAGTCTCATACTTGCGAATTGTCCCGCTGGCGCATGTCCGTGCCGGAGGTCTCGCGTATCTGAATAACGTGTCCGGCTGTCCCGCCGGCGCTCGTCTCAATACCAGCCCTAATTGCATTACTACGCTGACTCCAGCGCAAATAGCGGCACTCGACCCGCAGCGCGTCGGCGTGGACCAGAACCTCCTGAGTTTCATAAACCAGCGCTATCCATTACCCAACGATTTGACTGCTGGAGACGGCGTAAACACGGGCGGCTTCCGGTTTAATGCGCCCTCGCTGCGGGCGGACAACAACTACACCGGACGTATTGATTGGAATATTACTGACCGGCAGCGGATGTTTGGCCGGGTCAGCAAGATCAGCGCCCTGCAAACTGACACCGTGAATGCAAGGTCCGTTGCCCAACAATTTCCCGGCGACCCCGAAACTTCTCAGATCTCAACCGGCGACTATGCCTGGGTGGTGGGCCATAACTGGGTTGCCACTCCCAACGTTGTCAACAACCTTACGGTCGGATTAACGAAATCAATTTTGGGATTTCCGAATAATTTCCATCCGGCGTTTCCGCAGTCCTATACATTTGGTCTGATCACCAACCCTTACGCAGCGATTGCTACGCAGGACCGCACGGTTCCTACCTGGACCTATCGTGACGACCTCACCTGGACCGCCGGTTCACACAACCTGCAATTCGGTGGTTCGCTCAAGACTATCGATCAGGAGACAAAACTCGTCAGCGACTTTAATTATCCGATCGTGGGTCTGGGCGGCAACCTTACCGGTTTCGGTACCGGCGCCACCGGCACGGCGCTTCGTCCCGCCAACATCGGCGCCGGCGCTGCTCGACGCAGCAATTATGATGCAGCTTTCTCGTTCCTGCTGGGAACGATTCCGTCAGTCGCAACTCTATTCAACTACGACTCAACCGGCAGGGTGCTGCCTCTCGGTACGGGTAAGAACCGGGATTGGCGCTACGACGAATATGAGTTTTACGCGCAGGATAGTTGGAAGGTGCGCAACGATCTCACGTTCACGGCCGGATTGCGCTGGCATGTCTATCCGGCGCCTTACGAGCGAAACGGACAACAGTCTATTCAGAATCTCGACTTTGAGACCTTGTTCAATCTGCGCATCGCCAATGGCGCTGCCGGAATCGCCGGGCCAACCTCTGAACCATTCCTGGTATACAGTCTGGGAGGGAAGGCTAACGACGCTCGCCCATTCTACAAAACGGATTGGAACAACCTGGCTCCTCGTCTGAGTTTCGCTTACAACCCTTCTGAAAAAAACGGATTGTTGGGAAAACTCCTGGGCGACCGGAAGACAGTGATCCGCGGCGGCGCCAGCATGATCTACGATCGGCCTGGCGGCGGCATCACGTTCCTCCAGGACCAGAACACCTATATCTTTGACACGTTGATAACCACAAACCTCCCGGTGCCAAATGCACGGACCGCGCTGCTGACCATGCCCCGGTTTGGGAATATCAACTCCGTGCCGTTACAGAATGTCGCGCCGGCAGTGACAGTTCCGTTCACGCCGCATGTGGCAAACGGTGAAGGATTTGGCACGGCCGATCAACAAACCAACTATGCGGTAGACCCGCATTTCAAAGTACCCTATTCATTCCAATACAGCTTCGGATTGCAACGTGAACTGCCGGGCAATTTCATCTTCGAAGCCGCTTACGTAGGCCGGCTGGGGCGCAAACTGTTCACGCTCGCCGATGCCTCGCAGATAGTCGACTTCAAAGATCCGGCATCCGGGCAGTTCATGCTCGGTGCGCTCAACAATCTCCAGAGCCAGCTTCAAAGAGGCGGAGCAATCACTCCGATACCGTGGTTTGAAAATCAGATGGCCCCTGCCGTTCTCGCTAACTACGGCGCCCGGTGCGGTGATTTTGGGCTAGGAGCCAACTGCACAGAGCTAGTGGCCAATTTCCTGACCACCCTGGTAGAAATCGGAGACTCTGCGGACATCATGCAGGCGCTCTTTGCTAACGCCCTGATCCGTCCCAACGTAGGTCTAAGTTCGCAATTCGGGACCAACGCCTTCGTCACCAACAAGGGTTCGTCAAGCTACAACGGATTGCTGGTCAGCCTGCGCAAGCGGTTCTCGAGAGGCCTGCAGTTTGACGTTAACTACACCCTGTCGAACTCGATCGATAATCAATCGACGGTGGTAAACACGGTGACCTCAGGTGGACTCATCTGCGACGCCACTAATCTTCGCGTTTGCCGGGGACCATCCGACTTCGACATTCGTCACTTGTTCAATGTAAACGGTATCTGGGAACTCCCGGTGGGTCGTGGTCGCAGTTTTGGCACGAACGCTCCGGGTTGGCTGAACACAATCATCGGCGGGTGGCAGGTTAGTGGGATCTTCACTGCCCGCAGCGGTTTGCCTTTCAGCCTGGCGACAGTCTCCTGGCCCAGGTCCTTCATTTTCGATGGCGCCAACGGCGTGCCTGCGGTGGTCGACGGTAACGCCAGCACGCTGAGGGCCAGTATTCATGATGGTCCAGGCGGAACGATCCAGTTCTTTGCGGATCCGGATGCGGCGCGCGCTGCAACCCACTACCCGCGCCACGGAGAGATTGGGAATCGAAACATCCTAAGGTCGACTCCTTTCTGGAACCTGGATACTGCGGTGTTGAAGAATTTCAAGCTGCCATGGTCGGAGACTCAGCGAATACAGCTACGCTGGGAGGCCTTTAACGCCTTCAACCATCATGTCTTCGGAATTCCGGACACCGACATCGGGTCGACCACATTCGGTCAAGTCACCACGTCTCAGAGCACAGCGCGAGTAATGCAGTTTGGTATTCGCTGGGACTTTTAGAGATGCTTATCAGCCCGCGGAAGCGGGCGACAGTGCAAGAGTGTAGAAGCTGTCGTCCGCTACCCGCGGGCTGAGCTTTCCCGCAAAAGTTGTATGCAGTGCCCGCGACGCGTAGCGTCGACATGAATTTAGCCCAGCCTTTCAAGGCTGGGAGCAAATGGACACTTTGGTCTATGAGTCGCGTCAGCGACGCAATGAGAAATGCCTGGCAATTTCATTCCGTCGCTACGCGACGGACTCTCAATGGCGAAATGCCAACCCGGCCTTGAAAGGCCGGGCTAAATTCATGCCGACGCTACGCGTCGCGGTTCACGTTCCCCAATGCTGTTGAGGAAGCGAACGCGGGCTGGAATCATTCACCACTAACCGCAGTTGAAATGATTCATGATGTTGTCTTTTTTCAATGGGCCCCAATACACCCGGGATATCTCCTGCGCGATCCGGCAGGTGTGCAACTGGTTGTTATTACTCAGTACGATGATCCCCAGACTCTCAACTGTCTTTGGGTCAACCCTCTTACCCGATCTGGGAACCACCCACCTCGAGCCGCGGGCAATATAGCTGCGCCAGGCTAACCATACGCCGCGATGGTATTCAGCACGACTTTCATACTTCCTGGTAACTCCAGTACGCTTTTCTTTGACTTCATACTTATCGCTGAGTAAATGCCAGCCCCAGCCATAATCCACTCGCTTGTGACTCTTGAGCTTTGTCGGCCTCCACAGCATTTCACGAAGGCCGCCGGAACCCGCAGGGGCAGACACATCATCGAGAACGTTTAGAAGTTTCTCCCAAATTGCCATGTCTACAATTGTCGAGTGAACATTGCCATCACCGGTAATAAAGTTCATCGGTGTGTAACCAACAGGGACAAAACCCTGACCGCTGATGAGGTTGTAGTTCCTGGCGTGATTGATTACTTCCGGAGCGTCCTCAGAGAAGTTAGTGAGTTCATCGAACACATAGCTGTCACCCATCCCAAAAGGGGTAAACAACTTTTTCTTCAGGAGAGATGCGAACCTCTTTCTGGTAACTGTTTCCACCAGTTTTGCGAGTACGACATAACCCGAATTTGAATATTTAAATTCAGTGTCTGGCGGGCGAGGCAGTAGCGTTTGCGTCGCTATCCATTTCAACACGTCCTTGTTTGTAATTTCTTTTTTTCCGGCCGCCATTTTTGGATACCATTCATCCGGCTTTGTCATGGCAGCCTCGTACCAATCTTTCTCAGCCCGCCTTGACTGTACATAGATCTCGCCGTAATCGGGTAGCGAGGAGGTGTGGTGGATCAGGTCCTCGACCGTTACGTCGTCGGCGTAGCGTGGAAATCCGGTGAAGAACTTCGAGAGAGGATCGTTGATGTCGAGCTTCTGACGGTTAACCAGATCGAGAACAGCAAGGGCTGTAAACTGCTTGGACAAGGAACCCAGATCAAAAATGGTGTCGAGTGTTATTTTTGCTCCCGTTTCAAGATTCGCATAGCCATAGCCGTTGAGGTGTACAACATGGTGGCCATTTCTGACTGCCACAGCCACGCCAGGGAGGCGATCGCGGTCTTTGCGCTTGCGCAGGTGGGCTGCCAGCTCGGACATATGCTGGTTTACGATTTGATCTATTCGCGGATCGTTCGGAGGCGCGTTTCGATCGAGGATAAAAAGTTCATCCAGGCCGTCTTCTGTTTTCTCTTTGTGCACTTTGCTCGAACCCATTGGTGTCTCCGGAACAGACTCTTGACGTGCGGCCCGCATATTAAGGTAGAACCTGAGGCTAATGAAACAATAATCCCTACGCTGGCATTTTGATTACGAAAAAACCTGTCTTCGGAGTGAGCCGTTTGTCGGAATAAGCTAAACGATCCACGAAATCACACGAACAAACACGAAAATCGTTAGTGTTATTTCGTGTATTTTCGTGGATCGTTCCCTTCGCTGCTGCTGAAAGCCGCGCTGCGAACTCCGTGTCGCTGTGGTGAATTTACCAGGAGAAATACCCACCACTGAGACACAGAGCACACCGAGGATCCACAGAGAAAGACAAGTTCTGTTTGCACTCCGCTACTCCAGGTTGATCACCCAGATGTCGGCTTCGGTGGAGAGAAGAGTGTAATACAGTGTGTGGCTGTCGCCGGTCAGCCCGTACTCGATGACCGGCTTCGGCGAGTCGAGCTTAATCTCCTGGACCTTTTTCGTCTCGCTGTTGACCAGAAAGAGTTTTCCATCGTTCCTAAACAAGAGGCGGCGATTGTCGTGTAACCAGATGGGTCTGGAGCCGAAGTCGGTGAGCCGCTCGAATTTGTTTGTCTCAAAAGTGTAAATGAAGATTCCCTCATGCTCGATGGGCGTGTTGATCCAGCCGCCGAGTTTGCGACCATCGGGCGACCAGGAGAAGGCCCGGAAAACATCAGCAGGATCGGGCGGGTCAGGCACGCGTTGCGGCGTCTGCTCGCCCCATGGCCTTCCGCTCTCAATGATCCAGCTGGAACCCTCTTGCAGGTTGTAGAGCAGCCGCGCTCCGTCGGGGGACCAGAAGCTGTAGATGACGGTCAGCCCGGTGGTGAAAGTCATTTGCCGCAGACTGCTGCCGTCGCTGTTAATTGTCCATGCTTCGTACCTGCCGCTACGGTCTGAGTAAAAGACGATGCGCTTGCCGTCAGGCGACCAGCGCGGGTGGCGATCTTTGAAGTGATCGTCGGTCAATTGGCGCGCCGGTCCGGCGCCATCCTTGTCGATGATGAAGAGATCCTCTTGTTGTTCGCCTTGAGTGCTATAGACGAACCACTCACCGTCGGGCGAAAGGTTAGGTTGGGCGGTGTGTTTGAAACCCTCCGTAACCGCGATGGGCCGGCCTGTTAGCAAGGCCGTGTCAGGATTGAACTCGGCCTTCAGAATGTTCTTGCTGCTGACCTGGCTGACATAAGCTGCGCGCCGCCCGTCGCGCGAAAAGCTGAGGTGTTGGGCGTAGGGCGATGGAGTAGTGAGCGGCTCTGGCGGTCCTTTGACGATGCCCGTCTTTTCCTCAATCGCCACGCGCCAGAGATTCATCTGGCCACCACGATCGCTGGCGAAGTAGAGGTGCTTGCCGTCCGGGGACCAAACAGGATTCCAATCGAAGGCGGCATCATCGGTGACCGGGACGGGCGTGCCGCCCGCCGCGGGGATGGTCCACAGGTCGCGTTGCCCGCCTTTCCGCTTGCTCCAATAGGCCAGGCGCGCGCCCGTTGGCGACCACTGCGGTTGCGCCGCGTCGCCAATCGTCTCGCCAGTGACTTGTCGCTTCTCACCAGTAGCGGCATTAACGATCCAGATGTCGCTCCGTTCCAAAGAGCGGTCGTTTGGGTCTTCGATATTGTGTGTGGAGAAGGCGACTTCGCGCGCATCGGGGGACCATGCCGGATGATAGCCGAAGTCGGTCAGACGCTTCACTGATTCGCCCGTGGCTCCCATGACGAAGATACCGCCACGCTCTCTTTCGGAGCGAAAAGCGATCCGCTCACCATCGGGCGAGAACGCCGGCTGCGTATCGTCGGCTGCCGAGTCGGAGGTCAGGTTGCGTGGGTTTTTTCCACCCACTCTTTGCAGATACAAGTCCCAGTTGCCCGAGGCCTTGCCGGCGTAGACCACTGACTTGCCGTCTGGGGAAAGACTAGGAAACAACTCCGTTCCCGCTTGATCGGTTAACTGCGCAAAGCTCAAATTTCTGACCGGCTCACCAGTTCCTTGACGCGGCCACCGGCGCAAAGCGACAAAAGCCAAAGCCGCAATTATGAGCAGTACCGAGAGGGCGAGTCCGGCTTTCGCGAACCATGCCTGGCGATTCGTACGGGGCGCGCCGCTCGGGCGCTCGTGGATTTGTTTCGAGGTGGTTGGCGATGAGTCTCTCTTGCGCTCCCAGCGTTTCAGTTCCGCGCGCAGGTCGGAGGCGGTTTGGTAGCGTAACTCGCGATCTTTTTCCAGCGCCCTACCAATGATGCGCTCCAGTTCAGGAGACATCTCCGGGTTTGAGATGACCGGGGCCGGCGGCTCACGATTCAGCAGCGCGTCGAAAGTGGCGGCGGGAGTTGATCCTTTGAACGGGTGCGCCCCTGCCGTCATTTCGTAAAGCACGACGCCGATGCTGAAAATGTCCGTGCGATGATCCACCTCCAGCCCCAGTGCCTGCTCCGGCGACATGTAGGCAACTGTCCCCAACACCGCGCCCGTGTGGGTATGCTCTTTCTTCGTCTTGTTGTCGGAAGTGTCTTGATCACCGGGAGGCTCGGCCAATTTCGCCAGCCCGAAGTCGAGGACTTTCACGTAGCCGTCTGGCCGCAGCATGATGTTTTCCGGCTTAACGTCGCGGTGAACGATCCCGGCCGCGTGTGCGGCTGAGAGAGCATCAGCGACCTGAGCAATGACGTTCAGCGCCTCCTTCATCTGGGCGCGGGCGCGCGGCATAAAGTCGCGCAGCGTCTGGCCCTCGACTAGCTCGGTGGCGATAAAGTATGTGCCTTCGCTTTGGCCGACCTCATAGATCGTGACGATGTTCGGATGATTAAGAGCAGAAGCGGCGCGGGCTTCGCGCTCGAAACGGCGGATGCGTTCCGGGTCGTGCGTGAATTCGGAGGGCAGTAGTTTGAGGGCCACACGACGACCCAGGCGCGTGTCTTCGGCGAGATAAACTTCGCCCATTCCGCCCGCGCCAAGAAGCGACAAGACGCGATAAGGACCCATCCTGCGGCCGAGCGCAGAAAAGTGTTTGCCCTGGGCAGCGGCAGCCTTCGCCGCTACCTCCATCGCGGGCGATTCTATGAACTTCTCCGCGCGATCGTGGGCCGTGAGCAGGGATTCCACTTCGCGGCGGAGCTCCTCATCACCGGCGCAGGCGTCAGCCAGAAAGGAAGCGCGCTCCGGCGGCTCGCGCTCCAGCACTGCGTCTAAAAGCCGGTCGATTTCCTGCCACCTCTTAGCTTGCATCTTCTTTGGGTGTGCTCAATTCGCGGTACAGCCAGGCTTTCGCCTTGTTCCATTCGCGCAGCGCTGTCGCCGGCGAGATGCCGAGAAACTCCGCCGTCTCTTCCACACTCATCCCACCGAAGAACCGCAGCTCTACGATCCGCGCTTTCCGCGGATCGAGTTGCGCCAGTTCGACGAGCGCCTCGTCGAGCGCCACCAGATCCGCATCCGGTTCGGCCACGACCGACAGTGCTTCCTCGAGCGAGACGTGACGGATCGATTCGCCTTGCACTCGCGGTCGCCGGCGCGCGAAGTCCACGAGGATCCGGCGCATCAACTGCGCCGAGACCCCGAAGAAATGTGCGCGGTTCTCAAAACGCGCGGTCTTCCAGTTGATCAGCCGGACATAGGCTTCGTTAACGAGGGCGGAGGTCTGCAGCGTGTGCCCGGGACGCTCGCGCTTTAGGTAATGCCTGGCAAGGCGACGCAGTTCGGCATGAATGATTGGGACCAGTTGTTCGAGCGCTGCCTGGTCCCCGTCACTCCAGGCTGCGAGTAGTCGCGTGACTTCTTGTGGCGAGGCTGCGGTCATTGCGGAAACCTCCTCGGCCCGGCACTCCGCTTCGAGTAGCGCAAATTTATCACACCCGGACGCCCAATCTTTAACCTGTCTATCCCTTTTACGACGACCCTGAAATTTTTTCTGGGCGGATGACGGTTTTCCACCTCGATCTTCGCACTTGAGATAGGGAGCCTTTGAACGCTCCCAACCGAAGACGGCGGTGAAGCTGCAACCAGACCCGATGTTCAGCTCTTCCGCCCGGGACAAATCTGACTGATTGGAGAAAGAAGGAAGTATGAGTACAGCAATTGAAACAGTAACGACGAAGAATCATGGCTATTCGTATCAAGCGGCGCTGGCCGCTTCGCAGAAGGTTAACTGGCGCGTCGAAGACATCATCGGTGGTGACAAGCGGCTCGATTTCTCGAAGCCGTTTATGCCCGAATCGTTGGCGCGCGTGAAGGTTCTCGATTTTCTAAGCGCGGACGAAAAAAGAACGCTGAATCAGATCAGGGGCAACTCTTATCTCTGCATTTTCGGTGTGGTTGAGGAATTCATCCTCCCGTTCGTGATGGATCACGCTCGCCCACAGCTCCGGGGAGACGACTACCGGGTGCGTGCGCTGCTGCAGTTCGCCAGCGAAGAGGCCAAACACATTCACCTGTTCAAGAAGTTTCGCGAGGAATTCGAGAGTGGCTTCGGCATCAACTGCTCAGTGATTGGCCCGCCCGAAGCCATCGCCCAGGCTGTTCTGGCTCACGATCCGCTGGCGGTGGTGCTGGCGATCCTGCAAATCGAATGGATGACGCAGCAGCACTACCTCGACGGTATGAAGGACGATCAAGAGTTGGATCCGCAATTCAAGAGCCTGCTCAAGCACCACTGGATGGAAGAGGCGCAACACGCGCGGCTCGACACATTGATGGTTCAAGCGCTGTCTGAAGGCCGCAGCCGCCAGGAGATCGAGAAAGCAGTCGAGGAATACATCGAGATCGGCGCGTTTGTCGACGACGGACTACATGCGCAGACCCAGTTTGATCTCGAAGCCTTCGAGCGCGCGACCGGTCGTACTTTGACCGCAAGCGAACGCGAAAAGTTCGTGGAAGTACAAACACAAGCGAACCTGTGGACCTACCTCGGTTCGGGTATGACTCATCCGAAATTCCAGGAGACGCTGCAAAGGCTTTTGCCCGAAGCAAGAGAACGCATCGAGCAAATCGCTCCTCTGTTTTGTTAATCCGACAAAGCCACGAGCTATTCCTGGTCAACTAGAAATGTAACTTACGCAATGCTGAAAGGAAAAAGCCATGAAACCCCAAACTGAAACAACATATGCAATCAAAAGGAGAAAACCAATGTTCTACATGAAAATCAAAAGCGTCTTCGCGCTTCTCGTTCTGCTCAGCGTCGCTGGGCTCTCATCCGCGGTTGTGCCGGCCACCCGTGCGAGCGCTCCAAGCGATTCGCCGGACCTGCCATCGCCTCTCTGCGACAGCATCACAGTGGAAGATGGAAATAAATTGGCCTTTCGCGTATACGCGCTGGGCGTGCAAATCTACCGGTGGAACGGCACCGCCTGGGCGTTTGTCGGGCCAGAGGCGACCTTGTTTGCCGACGATCACTATAACGGAGAAGTCGGCACTCACTACGTGGGCCCTACCTGGGAAAGTAACAGCGGCAGCAAAGTAGTCGCTGCGCGCGTTCCCGGAACAGGATGCACTCCGGATTCGACTGCCATCCCCTGGTTGTTGCTCAAGAAAGTCTCGAGTGAGGGTCCCGGCATTTTCAGCTCGGTGACCTTTATTCAACGGGTGAACACGACCGGCGGTACAGCTCCAACTACTCCCGGCACATTCGCCGGCGAGGAGAAAGAAGTGCCTTACACGGCGGAGTACTACTTCTACCGCGCGAAGGACTAGTAGTTGCGCTTGCGCGCACAAGTAAGTGTTAGGGATAAATACGGGGTACGCAGGAGTCTGCATATCCCGTATTAATCGATTTACGCGTCATTTAAAATTCATTGCATCCAATTTCAGCAGGCTGAGTAGCAACACGTTCGCGCCGTTTGTGATGTCTGCCGGTTCTGAGAATTCACGCGGGCTATGGCTGATGCCATCGCGGCTCGGCACGAAAATCATACCTACCGGGGCGAGGTGCGCAATCTCCTGCGCGTCGTGACCCGCGCCGCTCGGCATCAGTTTCGTAGTCAATCCCAATTGCTTAGCCGAGTCCTCAATCACGCGACGAAAACGTGCATCGGTCGGAGCGGGCTGGGACGCGTTGACCTGCTTGAAGTCGAACTTTGTGCCTGTTGCGGCCTCAATCTGCCGGACTTCGGACTGAATCTTCTCAAAAAGCATTTGCACTTTCGCCGCATCCAGATCGCGCAGTCCCAGACTGGTTGCGACCTTGCCCGGAATAATATTGAACGCGCCCGGGAAGGCTTGAATCTTTCCGACGGTTCCCACCTGCCGGCCGGGCAACGAAGTGACAATGCGATTGACCGCTTCAATGTACTTCGCCGCCGCCAGCAACGCATCGCGACGCTGGTTCATTGGCGTCGTGCCCGCGTGATTCGCAAAACCTTCGACCGTCACGTCCCACCAGAACACGCCGACGATACCTTCGACTACTCCGATGTCGATCTTTTCCTGATACAGGCTGCCGCCTTGTTCGATGTGTAGTTCAAGGTAACCCGCCAGGTCACCTTTTTTGCGTACCGCGTTCGAGAGTTTGTCAGGGTCACCGCCGATGAACTTGATGCCTTCACGGATCGTCTTCTTGCTGTTGGCGACAATGCTCAGGTCTTTTTCCGTCAGCCCTCTGGCGATTGCGGTGCTGCCGATCGTTCCGCCTTCTTCATTTTGAAAGATGACTACTTCTAATGGGTGCCGTAAACGCTGGTTGTTGTCCGCTAGTGTTTGCGCCGCTTCGATTGCGCCCATCGAACCGACTTGCCCGTCGTAACTGCCGCCTGCCGGGACGGAGTCAATGTGCGATCCGATCATCAAGGGCTTGAGCGACGCGTCGCTTCCGGCGCGGCGCCCGACAATGTTGCCGGCGGCGTCGATCGAGACTTCCAGCTTCGCTTCGCGCATCAGCTTCATCGCATACTGGCGGGCCTCAAGATCGGCATCGGAGTAGGCGAGACGGTGTGTGCCGCCTTCCGGCGTTTTCCCGAACTCCGCCAGCTCGGTCAGGCGTGCATTTAGACGTTGCCCATTTATGTGCAGTTGTGATGGCCCTTGCGGAACCAGCCAGGTCAGCGCAGGAACGGCGAACAATAAACTCTGATTGAAGTCTCTACGATTCATGAGTTAGTTGCCTGTGTATTAGTTGTCGTTGAGAGTCCGTCGCGCCACCATCTTAGCCGCATCTCTGGTCCGAGCCGAAACGCCTACGAAGTGGGTCAGGCCCGCGCAGCGAAAACTTTTCTATACTTACTTCATTTCGGACTGCTCTGTGTGTAAAAGAGAATTATCCCCCTGTCAAACAAAAAATACTTGACAGATAATTGTTCCAGGCATAATGTTCGCACTTCGAACAATATCGACTAATTCAATCGATGCGCAAAATCAACACTCGAGACTTCCGCGTGGCCACGCGAACTACCTCGCGCGACATAAACCGGCGCATCGCTCTCAATGTGATCAGGGAGCATCAACCAATCTCACGTGCGGATCTGGCGCGGCACCTGAATATGACCAGGGGAGTGGTGAGCACCCTGGTGCAGGAGTTGATCGCGCAGGGCGTGATCTACGAAGGCGCCACCGGTGAGGCCGCGCGGGGCCGGAAGCCGACTTTCCTGCACATCAGAACTCGCGATCGCTTAGCTATCGCAGTCGATGTTCGCTTCAGTAAGACGTACCTGATGCTTTGTGATTTCTCCGGGAGAGAGCTCGCGCTTGAAGCTCACGCCACCATTTTTACGGTCCCGGAATTCATCAAGGACCTGTCAGCGCGAATTCGCAGAATGCTGAAAACACACAGCGCAAAGGCCACTTGTGAGGGGATCGGGGTCGTCATTCCCGGCATGGTTGACCAACGTACGGGCATTATTCTGAATGCGCCGGCGCTCGGTTGGCAAGGCGTGGATATACGGGACAAGCTGGCGGCGGCAACAGGACTTCCGGTGCAGATAGAAAACTCCGGACGAGCTTGCGCGCTCGCTCAATTGTGGTTGGTTCGCGGCGAACCGACGGGTCCAAATAGCTTTGTTTCTATCAGCGTATCGGATGGTGTGGGCGTGGGAATGGTGGTGAACGGTGAGTTGGTGCGCGGTCGAGATCACATCGCCGGCGAATTCGGGCACATCCCGCTCAACCTGGACGGACCGCGTTGCATGTGCGGCGCTTCCGGCTGCTGGGAGGCTTACATTTCCAACCTTGCTACCCTCTCGCGTTATTTTGGATGGAATTTGTCCAAACTCAGTCCAAACAACCTCCGCGATGCCGAAGAGGGCTCTTTCACCGTGCTGGATCTGGTTGCGCGCGCGCGTGCCGGTGATGCGAAAGCAATTGGCGCAATCCAGGCGACGGCTCGCTTCATTGGCCTGGGTTTAGGGGCGATCGTTAACGTAGTTAATCCTGACTGCATTTATATGGCTGGGGAGATCACCACAGCATGGGATCTAATCGAAGGCACTGTAAGGCAAGCGCTGGCCGAGCGGATGTTGACCGAGAGCGCCGCGCGCACGCCACTGCGCGTAAGCGTCACGCAGGAGTCACCTCGACTGAGGGGAGCGGCCGCACTGATCGCGGCGCCAACCTTTGCGGCGCCACGCGTCGCCTAAAAGTTGAAACTCAAACAAGACCAGGGGATGCACAGCTTCTAAAGAGGCAACCGGATTATCAGCGATGGATGGTCAGGTTGCTTTGCGGGTTCGGAATTTCCTTTGAATATCGGATTGGAGGTCGCTGATATGTTAAGCGTAAGAAACTTTGGTTTGCGAATCATTCAATTTGCGGTGCTCGCATTGCTGTTCGCCACTCCCCTGGTAGTCTTCTCGCAAGTCACCAGCGCCACAATCGTCGGCACCATTACTGATCCCAGCGGCGCCAGTACGCCCGGCGCCCAGGTCACCGCGCGCAATGTCGACACCGGCCTCACCCGCAGCGTGACCTCCGGTGATGATGGTTCCTACCGGCTTGAATTTCTTCCAGTGGGCCACTACGCGCTTGAGGTTACGACGGCCGGGTTTAAGAAGGCCTACCTTAGCGACATTGTCCTCCAGGTTAACGACACCGCTCGAGTCGACGTCTCGCTTACCGTGGGGCAGGTCACCGAGTCGGTGACCGTCACAGAAGCGGCGCCCCAGATCAACACCAGCACCGCCGAGATCGGGCGCACCATCCAGTCTGCCGAGATCACCAGTCTTCCGCTGGTTGAGCGCAACGTCTACACGCTGCTGGACCTGACGCCCGGCGTCCAGTCCAATAACAACGGCGTGGCCGCTGCTTCAACCGGTACCAGTTCTTTGATCCTCGGCTTTCCCGAACAGCGCACACTGATCAACGGTGGTACCGACGGGGGCACGGGTTCAGTGAACTACTACCTCGATGGTGGCAGCAACATGACCAATCTCCGCAACACGGGCAACATCCTCCCCAATCCGGATGCGATTCAGGAATTCCGTGTTCAGACCAACAGCTACAACGCCGAGTATGGCCGCTTCGCCAGCGGCGTCATCAACGTGCTGACCAAGTCCGGCACTAACAAGTTTCACGGCTCGGCCTTTGAGTTCGTACGCAACACCGTCTTCAACGCCAACGACTGGGGCTCTCAACTGGAGAAGCCGCCCTTTCATCGCAACCAGTTCGGCGGCACCCTGGGTGGTCCTATCAAACGGGACAAGACTTTCTTTTTCGTTTCCTATTCCGGCCTGCGGCAGACCACCAGCACATTCCTGAGCGGCGCCGTCGTTCCGACCGCGTTGGAACGCGCCGGAAACTTTACTGCCTCCGGGACCAAGCCCGTCGATCCTGCCACCGGCCTGGCTTTCGTCTGCAACGGCGTGACCAATGTGATTTGCCCCAACCGAATCGACCCGGTGGCGACGAAAATCATCAGTACCTACATTCCACTTTCCAACGTTGCCGGCAGCAGATGGCAGGGCAACGTTCCCAGTCCCTTTAACTCCGACGAGTTTCTAGGGAAGTTGGACCACCAGATCAACGCCGCGCATCGACTCACCTTCACCTACTTCATAACTGGAGGAAACAACACTGTGAAGGCGGGAAGCGGCAATCTGCCCTGGGCCAGCCAGCAGTTCAAGTGGCGGCAGCACAACGTTAACCTCAGCGACGTCTGGATCATCGGCGCCGACAAGATCAACCAACTCTGGATGACTTACACTCGCAATTTAGGCGGCCGTTTGAACCTGCCCGCAACCTCGCTTGGCGATCTGGGTTCGGCGTTCACGATCCAGGGTGAGCCGTCACTGCCGCAGATCACTGTCGCCGGCTTTTTTACGCTGACCAACTCAATCGGCGGCCCGAGGGCCGGCACTAACTTCTACTCGATCCGCGACGTGTTCAGTTGGACCAAAGGCAGCCACTCTCTGAAGCTGGGAGGAGAGGTCTCGCTCAACAAAGACATTCAGCAGACGCTGCTGAACAACTACGGCGTCTTCACCTTCAATAACAGCGTAACCAAGAACGCGTTTGCTGATTTTCTGATCGGTATTCCCAGCGCGATCACGCAGGACGCGCCCGTCACTGCCTACACCGATAGCTGGTACACAGCGCTCTTCGCGCAGGATGATTTCCGCGTTCATCCGCGCCTGACGCTCAACCTGGGTCTGCGCTGGGACGTGCAAACGCCTCCCACCGATCCTCAGAACCGGGTCACTAACTATGTGCCTGGCCAGAAGTCCACAGTTAACCCGATCGCGCCGGTGGGCGCGTTATTCTTCGGAGACCCCGGTGTCGAACGCGGCGGAATCCCGGTGAGTTTCGGCCACTTCTCGCCTCGTTTGGGCTTTGCATGGGACCCCTCCGGCGACGGTAAGACCTCGATCCGCGGCGCGGCCGGGCTGTTTTACGGCAGCATCTCGGGCAACGAGTGGAACACCATGACTAACTTCCAGCCTTTTTCCACCCGTCTGACTTTCTCCAATATCAATGCGAGGACGAGCGCGACCGGCGTGCCGCTGGGAGCTTCGCTTAGCAATCCCTATAACGCATTCGTTGGCGGCAATCCCTTCCCCTACAAAGGAACGTTCGTCACCGGCGGCGGTCTCTTCGCAGTTGCCCAGGACTTCAAGTGGCCTCGCACTACTCAGTTGAACTTCTCAGTCCAACGTCAGCTTACGAATGACTTGACCGTGGGTGCGGCGTACGTTGGCACGCTTAGCAAAAACCTGCCCTTTGGACGTGACGTCAACTATCCGGTCCTGACGCCCACGGCTACCGCTGCCGGAGCAAACATCCTGGCGCGGCGCCCGAACCCGTTGTTTGGCGCCGTGCTGCTGCTGAACTCGGACCAGTCTGCCTCTTACCACGGGTTGCAAATCACGAGCGCCATGCGTATGAGTCACCGCGTCAGCTTCAACGCTTTCTACACCCTCAGCAAAACGCGCTCGAGTGTCCAGCTTCATAACAACACCACTCAGGGTTTGGCCCAGAACTACAGCAAGCTCGAAGAAGACGAGGGACGCGCAGATACCGACCAGCGCCATGTCTTCAGCATGAGTTTGAATTACCAGCCTGACTACTTCAAAGGCAGTCACTTCATTGTGCGTAGTATCCTTAACGGCTGGAGCATCTCCCCCATCATCAAGCTGCGTAGCGGCCTTCCGTTCACCATCACCAACGGCAACGTTGACGCCAATCTTGACGGAAATACCAACGATCGCGCGCAATTGATCGGCGATCCTCATATCGATCACCCCACGCCGCAGCAGTGGTTCAACACTGCCGCCTTTGTCCAGAACAAGGTCGTGACCGGGGTCGCTACCGACGGCAACTCGCCGCGCAACCTTCTGGACGGTCCGGGCTATCGCGTCGTCGACCTGGCCATATCACGAGACTTCCATCTGAGCGAGCGCTTCAGGCTGCGCTTCCGGGGCGAGGCCACGAATGTCTTTAACATGGTGAACCTTGGACAGCCGGGTGCGGCCGTTCCCTCGGGCGCGACGTCGACTACCTTTGGCGTGATTACATCAGCCAATTCAATGCGGAAGATGCAGTTTGGCTTGCGGTTAACCTTCTGAGACGGTCGTCTTGGCAAGTTGAGAATTCCGAGAGGCTTATCACTAGTGTTTTAGAAGGGACTCTTATGAAGGAAACGGCCATGCAGCTGAATGGGCATCCACAACACCTCGATTGGGCGAACGTTCCAATCACACAATTGGAAGAGGGTATCGAGCGACAAATGATCGTCGGCGAGAAGCTGATGATCTGCCGCCTCCGTCTGGCCCCGCACGTTGTTACCCCACCTCACGATCATCCGCACGAGCAGATGACCATCGTCGAGCGGGGCCGGGTGCTTTTTACGATAGGCAATGAACAGCGTCTCGCGCAGGCTGGTGAGGTGCTGTGCTTTCCTTCAGGCACCTGGCACGGCGCCACTATGTTGGATGACGAAGTAGTCCTGGTGGATATTTTCTCGCCCATCCGCGAAGACTTTCTTCCGTCGTAGCGGACCGTTCGTGGGCTTTGGACTGAAAACCGATACGATCCACGAAACCACACGAAGCAGCACGAAGAAGAAACCCAGGTTCGTGCCATTTCGTGTCATTTTGTGGATCGTTCGTCTAATCGACATCGCCCGCGCAGGTGGATGGAACCACTAACGGCTGGTGAACTAGTCAAGACATGCGGGAAGCAGAACCAACTGAACTGACTGCGATCGTGAGTGGATTCAAACTCCGGGGTCTGCGCTGGTGGATCATCGGGTTGATCTTCCTGGCAACGCTGATCAATTACATCGATCGGTTGACCATCTCAGTACTGGCTCCCGTCATTACTCGCGATCTCGGTCTCACCAATACTCAGTTTGGCGGTATTCTTACCTGGTTTCTATTGGCTTACACCATCAGCCAGGGCCTTTCAGGAAAACTCTACGATCGAGTAGGTACCAAGCTCGGCTTCGTATTTTCAATTATTCTCTGGTCCATCGCCGCGATGGCCCACGCTTTTGCCCGCGGCCTGGGCAGTCTCAGCATCTTTCGTTTTATTCTGGGACTGGGTGAAGCAGGGAACTGGCCCGGCGCCGCCAAGACGGTAGCGGAGTGGTTTCCAATTCGCGAGCGTGCTTTTGGAATGGCCATCTTCAATAGTGGCGCCGCCATCGGGTCGGTGGTTGCGCCGCCGTTGATCGTCTGGTTGAGTCTGGCTTATGGCTGGCAAACAACATTCATAGTCACCGGATCGCTCGGCTTTGTCTGGTTGGCATTGTGGCTTTTGTTTTATCAACCACCAGACCGCCACCAGTGGTTGACGGTGGAAGAGCGCACTTTGATCCGGGAAGGGCAGCGAACCGAAGCGGCGGCAGACGCAGTGATGGGAGATTCTGCCGGCGCGCCGCGGTGGCGCGAGCTGCTTCGCTACCGTCAAGTTTGGGCGATAGTTCTGGCGCGGTTTCTAACGGATCCCGTCTGGTGGCTCTACATCAGCTGGTTGCCTAAGTACCTGGCCGATGCGCGGGGCTTCTCCCTGGCTAAGATCGGACTCTTCGCCTGGGTTCCATATGTCGCTGCAGATGCCGGCAGTCTTTCGGGAGGCTGGTTGTCTGGATACTTGATCGGCCGCGGCTGGAGTGTAGACCGCGCGCGCAAAGTAGTAATCCTGGTGGCCGCGTTGTTGATGCCTGCTGGAATCTTCGCTGCGTTTGCAGATAACGCGATGGTGGCCCTGGTTTTGATCGGCGTCGTGTTGTTTGGATTCCAGGTTTGGATCAACAACGTGCAGACGTTGCCGAGCGATTTCTTTTCTGACAAAGCGGTTGCCTCGGTGGCAGGCCTGGGAGGAACAGGTGCGGGAATTGGCTCAATGATTCTCATGTTGAGCACCGGTTGGATCGTGGACCACTTTTCATATGTACCGGTCCTGGTTGCCGCCGGTCTGCTGGCGCCGCTTGGCACCGTGGTTTTGTTTGCGCTGGCCGGTCCGATCAAGCGGGTTGCCTTGAAGCAGCCGAAGGTTGGTTAAGACTCGGCATATGAATGGACTGATTATGGCTTGGCGGCAGTCCGTTTTGCGGCTATGCCGCGCTCAGTGCGGCAAGGCTCCGCCTTACCGGTAAACTGAAATGATCTTTGCGGCTGCGCCGCGCGTGAGCTCAAACGGCTCGTTTAAATATGAATCAGCGGCGGCGTAGCCGCGTAGGAGTTATTGCGTTGTCGGTAAGGCGGAGCCTTACCGCACGGGTTGCGGCTAAGCCGCCTGGTAACGTTGGAAGGTGAGGCCTTATCAGCCAGATCTCGAACATGACCATTAGCCATCAGCCAAACAAGTATAAAAGGCACACATTAGTCGTCGCGCTGGCCCTGGCTTTAATGGTGTTGTCCTCTGCGCCGCTGTTGGCCCAGGACGCGCGTGAGTTGGAAGAAGAACGGATCGCGAGCAAGAAACTCAAGGGCGAGCACCCACTCATTGAGCTGATGCGTTCGCGTAAGTCTGCTTTGCGACCTGAGTTGATGGGTGTTCATCCGCGCGTCTACGTAACCGACAAAGAACTCGCCGAATTACGCGAGCGATCACGCACCTCGCACCGCGAACTATGGCAACAGGCGCTCAATCAAATACGCGCGCTCAAAGCCGAACCGCCACCGCCACCAGCCCAGCAGCGACGCCAGCAGAATGATGTGGGCTTGGCCATCGCGGAGGCGGCTTTTGTCTACAAGATCGAAGGCGATAAGAAGTATTTGGCTGCCGCCCGAAAGTACATGGACGCGGCCGTCAGTTACGATATCTGGGGTTATGCCAACAACAAACCAAATGTAGATCTGGCTGCGGGTCACCTGCTCTACGGCTTAGGCTGGGGTTATGATTTGCTCTATCACGACCTCACCGAAAAGGAGCGGACGCGGTATCGCGACAAACTCGTCAAACAAGCTCGCCTACTGGCCGAATATTTCAAACCAAAAGCGGGTCGCACCTTTGCCTACAGCCAGAATCACACCTTCATTCCGCTCGCCGGACTGGGTGTGGCTGCCTATGCGCTTTACGATGAAACTCCCGAAGCGCCCGCCTGGGCCAGTCAGACCCGCGCGATTTATGATCGGGTGCTGGCTACCTACTCTGCTGACGGTTATTACTACGAAGGTTTTGAATACTGGATCTTCTCAACACCGTGGCTGGTACATTATCTCGATGCGCAGGTACACTCCACCGGCGAGGACCTTTACGATCGAACGGGCTTTCGACTAACGCACCAGTACGTTGCCCACTCAATGCTGCCGAGCGGAGACTACGTTTTTGATTTTGGCGACATCTTTGAGGGACCGCTGACGCGCGCCGGCCAGGGCGAGGACTATGCGCGTACTCATCCGCAGGGACACTTTTACACGAATTACAATTTGCTGTATCGCATGGCCCAGCGATTCCAGAGCGGTGAGGCGCAAGGCGTCGCTGAATGGCTGAAGGGATTCGGCCAGGTTAACGCGGAAGAATTCTGGTCGCTGGTTTGGTATGACGCGAAGATCAAACCTGTACCCATCGAGCGCCAGCCCGCGTGGCACTATTTTCCGGATCACGATGTTTTCTACTGGCGCAGCGATTGGTCAAAAGCGGCGACCGCTTTTGCTTTCAAGTGTGGTCCACCCGAAGGCCACCATACCGAGTCTCAACTGAAGCAGTTTCCCGACTGGCGCTTGTCTTCCGGCCATGCGCATCCGGACGCAAACAGCTTCATCATCTTTGCGGGTGGTCAATACCTGACCGGCGACACAGGCTACGCCGGGCTGCCCATGACCGAGCATCACAATACACTGCTGGTGAATGGAAAAGGCCAGGCAAAAGAGGGAGAGGGGCACGACGTGTTTGCCGGAGTGTCCTACGACCTTCTGAATCGCATACGCATCAGCGAAGTTAAGGTGGAGCCGAACCAGGTTACTGTCCGCGGCGACGCCACTGCGGCCTATGGATCGGAGCTGGGTCTGAAGAAGTTTGTGCGCGAGTTCATCTACCGACCGACCGCAGGCTTCGTCATTTCTGACGATGTGGAAACGACAAAGCCCGAGTTCCTGACCCTGTTGCTGCACGTTGACAACCGCATCGAGAAAGAAAGCGGCAACCGGTTCAGCATCAAGGCGGGACAAGTGAAACTGCTGATCGATCCAACAATTGAACAGCCGAATGGACGCCCGGCCCTGAAACAGAATCAGAGCCCGATTCAGGCCGCAATCGAAATGAACACGCTGACCGCTCCGGGTCCTCCCGGCGCGGTGGACAAGGGTGAACGTCAAGTACGCGGTCAGAAGCTTTTGCTTTCCACTGCCGCGCCCACTACCAAAGCGCGATTCATACTGCGCCTAAGGATTGAAAACTGAACGGTCGTGACCCGGACGTTTCAAAGGATTGGTAGAGTTATAAGGTCAACAGGCAGCAGACATGAAGATATTGGTGTTAAGTCAAGACGAAGTTGCAGCACTTCTTCCCATCAAAGAATGCATCACCGTAATGCGTGATGCCCTCATCGCGCTCGCCGCCGGCAAAGTTCATCAGCCTTTAAGAACAATTATTCGGCCCCGCGACGCCGCGGGTGTGATGGGGCTGATGCCGTCCTATATCTCTGGTGATGGTGCTGCCTTCGGCCTAAAGGCAATTTGCGTGTTTCCCGGAAATCCGCCAAAGGGTAAGGATTCGCATCAGGGAGCCGTGTTGCTCTTTAGTGCCGACACCGGTGAGCTCCTGGGCATGATGAACGCTTCGGCTATCACCGCCATTCGCACAGCGGCTGTTTCTGGAGTGGCGACAGATTTACTCGCGCGAGAGGACGCATCCGATCTGGCGATCATCGGTTCCGGCGTCCAGGCACGTTCCCATTTGGCAGCGATGTCTGAGGTTCGTTCCATCAAACGTTGCCGCATCGCCACCCGGCGGATTGAACATGCACGAGAATTTGTTGAAGAGATGAAACGAGATTTCTCATTTACGCTCGAACCTGTTAACAGCGTCGAAGAGGCTTTAGCCGGCGCGGACCTGATTGTTACCGCGACAACTGCCAAAGAGCCAATCGTGCGGCGCGAGTGGATCTCCTCCGGCGCTCATCTGAATGCGGTGGGGTCGAGCATTGCATCAGCGCGCGAGGTAGACAGTGCGACCATGGCGGCGTCGAGCCTGTTTGTCGACCGGCGAGAATCAACCATCAACGAAGCCGGAGACTACCTTGTTCCAGCGCGTGAAGGCGCCATAGGGCCGGATCATATTCGCGCCGAAATTGGCGAGGTTCTTAACGGAGAACTGCCGGGTCGAACTTCACCGGACGAGATCACGTTGTTCAAATCCCTGGGCCTGGCGATTGAGGATCTGGCAGCGGCGAATTACTTATACAGAAGGGCCAGCGAAGAGAAGGTTGGTTCGTGGGTTGAGTTTTGATGAGCAAGAAGGTTTCCATATGTCATTTCTCATTACCCACCTCGTCGGAGAAGTAAGCTTAGTGAATATTCTTTTTCGTGATGATTCGTGTGAGTTCGTGGATCATTCCTGGATAGCCCGCGAAGGAGTCTGTCGGGAAAATAAAATGAATGCCTTTCTCTGTGCATCCTCAGTGCACTCTGTGTCTCTGTGGTGAACTCTTTTCAGACTAAATCCACCACAGAGACACAGAGGACCACAGAGATCGCACAGAGTTTTTCTTTTTCCAATACACTCCTCCGCGGTCTGGCTTGGATTTTGGCGATGCAAGACTTTCTATTCAATGGTTCGAGGCTGTTCATTGGGATGGTAGATGAAGATGACAATGCTGCCGTCGCTTGCTGAAATCAAAGAGGCCCGACGAATGATTGCAGGTTCGGCGATTCGCACACCGCTGGTGCGGCTTAACGTTAGGGAAGCGCCCGCTGAGATCTACCTCAAGCTCGAAAACCTTCAGCCGATAGGTTCATTCAAAATCCGTGGGGCGACGAACGCGATGGGCCATATAGCGCCCGAGGTCCTGGCTCGCGGAGTCCTGACCGCATCCGCAGGAAACATGGCCCAGGGAGTAGCCTGGTGTGCGCGCGAGCTCGGTATTTCATGCACGGTGATCGCGCCTGAAACTGCACCGGAAACAAAGATCAAGGCCATCGAACGGCTGGGCGGCCGGGTCATCAAGGTGAAATTCGAAGACTGGTGGCGAGCGTTTGAAACGCGCGCATTTCCTGGCGTTGAAGGAACTTTCATTCACGCGTTCGATGATCTGAATGTGATGGCCGGGAATGGCACAATTGCGCTTGAAATTATTGAAGACCTGCCGGAGGTTGATGCGGTTGTGATCCCGTGGGGTGGCGGTGGACTCACTTGCGGAATTGCCGCCGCAATCCGGGCCTTAAATTCGAAGTGCAGGATATATGCAGCCGAGGTCGCGACGGCGGCGCCTCTGGCGGTTTCAATGGCAGCCGGATCGCCACAGACTGTGGATTACAAACCCTCTTTCGTGGACGGGATCGGGGCCAGGATGGTTTTTCCGCAAATGCTCGAACGCGCGCAACAGCTGATTGACGGCGCACTGGTGGCCGAACTGGACGAGGTTGCATCTGCCGTCCGGTTGATGTCTGAACGTAATCGGATTATCGCTGAGGGTGCCGGAGCTTGTTCGGTTGCTTGTGCCTTAGCAGGCAAAGCGGGAAACGGTAAAGTGGTGTGTATCGTCTCGGGAGGAAATATCGACTTCGCGAAGCTTTGCGAGATATTTGCAGATACCAAAGGTGTACAGGTGGGCTAAGCGAATCAAATCACAGACCATCGAGTTCCTTGAGTTGGCCGGTGCTGTCGCCGATGCTTTCTTGATGGACGCCCATCCGATCCAGCAGCGAGAGGTACAGATTCGTAATAGGAGTTCCGGCTGAATAAGTGAGATGGCTTCCCGTTTTCAAGCTGCCGCCTCCGCGACCAGCCAGCAAGACCGGCAGAGCTTCATGAGTATGCTTGTTGCCGTCGGCCAGCCCGCTGCCATAAACGAGCATTGAGTGGTCCAATAGTGTGCCGTCGCCATCCGCAGTGGACTTAAGCCTTCCCAGAAGATAAGCGAACAACTCAATGTGCAGGCTGTTGATGCGCGTCACCTTCTCGATCCACTCGGAATTGTTCCGATGATGGGTAAGGGGATGATGCGGATCGTTGATGCCAATCTCCGGATAGATTCGGTTACTGCCTTCCCGTCCCATCACCAGCGTGACCACGCGAGTAACATCTGACTGGAACGCCAGGACCTGCAGGTCACACATGAGCTTTACATACTCCGGAAACTCGAACGGGATTCCCGGAGCAGGCTTATTGACGGTGGGAGTAATTTGACGCGGGTCTTTTTCAGCGTTCGCGATCCGTCGTTCAATCTCGCGGACTGAAAACAGATACTCATCCATTTTGCGGCGGTCCCCGGGACCGAGCGTCTTGACGAGACTCCGCGTGTCCTCGCTCACCATATCCAGGATGCTCTTGCGGTACTTTGCCCGCCGGGCGCGGGTTTGTGGATCGAGACTGAGATCTTCAGTTCCGAACAAACGCTCGAAGGCCGCCCGCGGGTTGACTTCGGGAGGCATAGGAGTCTGCGGCGTACGCCAGGAAAGACTGTTGGTGTAAGCACAACTGTAACCGGAATCGCAATCACCGACCGTCCGTGAATCTTCGCAACCAAGTTCAAGCGAAGAGAACCGCGTCGCGCCTGTTAACTTAGCCGCGGCGATCTGGTCCACAGACACTCCTCCCTGAATGTCGGCGCCGGCAGTCTTGCGGCAGTGAACACCCGTAAGAAACGACGCGCCGGCCCGAGCGTGATCTCCGGGTCCGTCGCCCAACGCGTTGCCGGTATGGGAATCCAAATTCGAAAGCACCAGCATGTCCTCTCGAAAAGCTTCGAGTGGTTTCAAGATGCGGGTGAATTCGTAGTGTTTGCCGATCGTTTTCGGTGTCCAGTCCTTCATCACGATGCCGTTAGGCACGTACGCAAAGGCCATCCGGATCGGAGCTTTCAAATCCAAATTAGCCCGGCGGGCGAAGGCCGGCACCATTGCGTCCAGCATTGGCAGGGCAACTACAGTCCCCAACCCTCGCAGAAAGGTTCGTCTCGGCAATCGTTTTCCAGTAATGATCATCGCGGGTTCTCTCGTCTGCGCTTTTGAAATGGTTCACTCTTCACGATCCCCAGAATCAAACTGGAGAAGCGGTAATCCTCCGTCCCCACATTCTTCACGATCGTCTTAACGGCTGCGTCGTCCCCGGGCTCGAGGCCTCGACCTAGTGCGTAAATGAGGAGCTTACGGGCCAGGCATTCAGCAAAGGCGTCGGGCTGCCCTTTCAAAATTGATTCCAATCCTCGTGGACCATCGAATGATCTCCCATCTGGCAGCGTGCCTGATGCGTTGATGGGAAACAGCCCGTCCTTTGTCCGCCAGGCGCCGATGGCGTCGAAGTTTTCCAGACCGAATCCCAATGGATCCATGCGCGTATGACAGGAAGCGCAGACTGCGTTCGTGCGGTGCTGTTCCAATTGTTCCCGCATTGACGAGGCCGAGCCAATTTTGGCTTCGTCAAGATTTGGAACGTCGGGTGGTGGCGGTGGTGGTGGCGTGCCAACCAGATTCTCGAGCACCCACTTCCCGCGCAGCACCGGCGAGGTGCGGTTGGCGTACGAAGAAATCGTCAGCACACTGGCCTGCCCCAACAGGCCGCCGCGATGCGCGTCAGCAGCAAATAAGACTTTGCGAAACTCCGGTCCCTGAACATTTGGGACATCGTAGAAATGTGCGAGGCGCTCATTCAAATAAGTGTAGTTGGCGTCGATGAAATCCAGGATGCTGCGATCCTCTCGCACAATGCCTTCAAAAAACAACTCGGTTTCCCGCCGCATCGACAAGCGCAGGTATTCGTCGAACTCGGGAAACCGCTTGCGATCCGGTTTGACGGATTCGAGCTTTCTCACTTGCAGCCACTGTCCGCCGAAGTTCTCGACCAGAGCGTGAGATTTTGGATCGCGCAGCATCCGTTTCACTTGCGCCTCGAGCACTGCCGGTTGGTCCAACCTTCCCCGATCCGCCGCCGCGAGCAGCGCATCGTCCGGCATGCTGCTCCAAAGGAAATACGAAAGTCGCGACGCCAACTCGTGTTGGTTAAGCGAACGCGCCGCAGCAACTGTTAGCAACTTTAAAGGAGCTCGTTCGATGCGGAAGAGAAAGTGTGGCGAGAGCAGCATTGCCTGTATTGCGGTCGCGAGTCCTTCCTCAAACGACCCGCCGTCCCTTTGCACGTCAGCGATCAGACTGGTCAACCGAGTGACTTCCTCCGGCCTGACCGGACGCCGATAGGCCCGGTGCGACAAGTGTTCGACTATCAGCCGCACGCAGCCCTTCGTGTGATGACCATCCAGATGTCCGCAGGCGTAGATCTTACTTAGACTTTGGCGCGACGGCCCAACGGTTACGGCGTATGGACCACCCAAATCGAGCGATTTGATGCGCGCGCTGTTTGCCGGGAGCTTCTCCGCTCGGTGCTTTTCCAACTCTTTTCGCCGGGTCTCGACTTGCTGCGGTGTCAAATCGGGTGGCGGCTTAAATACACGCGGCGGCGGAACGGGCAGCCTGGATGGATTAGGCCCCAGATAACTGGCGGGTAAGCCTTCATAGAGGTGCGGAATCGCGACGGCCAGCCAGTGATCGCCCGCAGTAATCTTCGTCCTGAATTCCTGCGTCATGCCGCCGAGTGCTTGGCGCTCGGAGGCGTCGGTGAATGATGCCGCTTTCGCCGGATCGAATTGGACCATCTGGATCTCTCGACCATCAAGCCACAGGGCGATTTTGATCGGCTCTGATCCAGCCGGACGCTCGCCACCAAGGCTCGCCCTGATTACGTACTCACCGTCGACCGGAAAACGATACGTCGTGTGGATTGCGTTTGGCAGGTTCAAACCGGTCAGGTCATAGTCGGTCAACGGGGTCATCTGGTTGGGCACGCTTCGTTCCGGCAAACGCAACCGCACCAGAGTAGGTTTCAGCGGCTCGACGCCGAAGATGGCGGTGCGCGAGATCTTTTCCGCCGCCTTCAAATACTTTTCCATCAGGACCGGAGAAAGCGAAAGCACATCGCCTATGTTGTCAAAGCCGTAGCCTGAATCATCCTGTGGGAAATCGTCTGCAGCGTGAAGATCGACGCCCAGTAGATCGCGTACGGTGTTGTCGTACTCGGCCCGGTTTAAGCGGCGCGCGGTTACATGTCCAGGATTTATTTCCGCGGGTTTTGCGGCATCAAGAGGTACAGCCTTCTTTTGCGGCGCCGTGGCCAGTTGACGAGAGAGCCATTGAGTGACCGCCGCTACGTCCTCCCGCTTTGGGCGAGGCATTTTCGCCGGTGGCATTGCCCCCGCGTTGAGCTTTTCGAGAATCAACTCCATCGTTGCTCGATCCTGGCCGAGTGAAGCTGCCGTCTTGAAAATCTCGAGGCTTAGATCGCCTGTCAGCCGCTCGTCGTTGTGACACACATAACAATTGTTCGCGAAAAAAGGCCGAACTGCTTTCTCGAATACAGCATCTGTCTGGGCGGGTGTTTGGATGGGAGAGTTAGCACTCTTCACGCCGCGGTCAAACACGAAGAGAGCTACACAAATGAGCGAGCACAATAAAATCAGAGTTTGCCAGAGATTCCTCTGCACCATGGTTTCCTACACTGCACCCGGCCCAGGAGCTTGAGACTGAAAACGTCAATGCCGGCGTCGACGAGAAACTGATACGACGGCTTAGCTTGCGAGAGAAAAATATAGCACGCCAGAACACCAACTTCTGAATAAAATGTGTTAAGGATATATTCCAGGGTGAGGAGTTCACGAATGAAAAAAGCGGCGACGTATGCCATCACTTTAGTATTTGCGGGGGCGGGGTCAGTGGCTCTGGCGCAGGTTCCCACGCAAACCACCACTTCACAAACGCGGCCAGCGGAGCCGGCGAAGCAATTGGCGAGCGCCAGTGGCCAGCAGCCGATGCCTTCAGGACCGAACCCAAATTCTCAATACCGGCTCGGACCCGATTCGATGCCACAGCCAGATGTGCCGAAAGGCGAGATCCGCGGGCCGTACACATTACCCAGCAAAGCTTATCCCGGGACTCAGCACACCTATTGGGTATATGTGCCGGCGCAGTACGATCCGGCGGTCCCGGCAGCCCTGATGGTTTATCAGGACGGCCAGGCCTTCAAAGATGAGAACGGGGATATGCGCGCACAGAACGTGATGGATAATCTGATCTACCGGCGCGAGATTCCAGTGATGATCGGGGTGTTCATCAATCCGGGTCGCACACCTGAGCAGCCCGAGCCCAACCCGAAGGATTGGGGCGATAGAACCACCAACCGGCCCACCGAGTACAATACGCTCGATGACAAGTACGCGCGCGTGATCACTGAGGAGTTGATGCCGGTGCTATACAAGGAATACAACATCTCCAAAGATCCGGAACAGCATGGAATCGGCGGCTCGAGTTCGGGAGCTATCGCAGCATTCACGGTTGCCTGGGAGCGTCCCGACCAATTCCGCAAGGTGCTGAGCAATGTGGGCAGTTTCACGAATATTCGGGGCGGGCATGTGTATCCCGAACGTGTGCTGGCGAGCAAGAAGAAGCCGATCCGAATCTTTCTGTGCGATGGGCGGAACGATAATCGTGGCATCCGCAACGGTGTTTACGATGAGAAGCGCGACTGGTTCTTGCAGAATGTGCGGCTCATGAAGGCCCTCACGCAGAAGGGCTATGACGTGAACTACTCCTGGGGAATGAACCTGCACGGGCAGAAGTTCGGCGGCGCCATCATGCCGGAAATGATGCGCTGGTTATGGCGCGATGGACCGGTCTCCACGGATCCGAATGACATGGTGGAGCGAGCATTCCGCCCTGCGACTGCGAAGAAGAGTTAAGTACCGCTAAGGTATTCTTCTTGCGCTGGTTCGTGTTCTCGAGCTGTTGCCGCTGAGGAGCCTTGCAGTGACCTTAGAGATGTATCAACGCCGGACCGTAATTAAAAGTTTAGCCTGTGCTGCCGCCGGCGTCGCGCTAAGCCCCGAGAGCGGTCTCAGGCATGCACAACTTTTACGAAATCGAGAATTAGTAAGTAAGCGTCCAGCTCGCGGGCAGCGGAAGTTTGTAAGCGACGCCGTCGAAACAAAGATCGCCGAAGTAAAGCGAGTGATTGCTGATCCGGAACTGGCCTGGCTTTTTGAGAACTGCTTCCCTAACACGCTCGATACCACCGTCACGTTCAGCACGTACGATGGCCGGCCGGATACCTACGTAATCACCGGAGACATAAACGCGATGTGGCTGCGCGACTCAACCGCGCAAGTCACACCCTACCTGCCGTTCGTGCCTGGAGACAGGAAGCTCAAAGATATGATCGCCGGGGTCATCAACCGTCAGAGTCGGTGTATTCTCATAGACCCTTACGCAAACTCCTTCGACTTCGACGCGAAGGCTTGCCCGTGGGGCGAAAACGACAAGCCCCCGATTCGGGCGGAGTTGTGCGAGCGCAAGTGGGAGGTCGACTCGCTCTGCTATCCTGTGCGCCTGGCACATGCTTACTGGAAAACAACGGGCGACGCTTCCTGTTTTCATGCCGACTGGCGACAAGCGAGCAAGCGCATTGTGCAGACTTTTCGCGAGCAGCAGCGAAAGAAGGACGCTGGTCCCTACACTTTCAAAAGAACCACTGACAACCCGATTGATACGCCGCCGTTCGAAGGACGCGGCAACCCCAGCAGAAGTGTCGGACTGATTCACTCAGCCTTTCGGCCGTCGGATGATGCCTGCATATACCCGTTTCTCATCCCCTCGAATTTCTTTGCCGTGGTTGCGTTAAATCAACTGGCGGATATCTTTTCTGTGGAATTGTCAGACAAGTCATTCGCGCGAGAGTGTCAGGACCTGGCGCACGAATTGACAGCGGCAATCGAGAACTATGGCAAAGCACGTCATGCGAAGCACAATTCAATTTACGCCTATGAAGTTGACGGCTTCGGAAACCAGCTTTTCATGGA
>Ga0070697_100000156_pt1 | contig 55361 bp, 38 predicted proteins | sample KBSK1501metaG_FD_65475 | JGI IMG/M metagenome (GOLD analysis project Ga0070697, IMG submission 65475) | Corn, switchgrass and miscanthus rhizosphere microbial communities from Kellogg Biological Station, Michigan, USA - KBS K1-50-1 metaG | ecosystem: Host-associated > Plants > Roots >... | reverse complement strand
TCGCAGCCGCATTACAGGAGATTGCCGCGCTGCTCGAGTTGAAGGGCGGCAAGGATCGTTTCAAAGCTCGCGCGTACCAGAGAGGCGCGCGCGTGGTCGGCGGCATGTCCGAAGATATTGGTGAAGTAGTCCTTGAAAACCGATTGACTTCAATGCGTGGAATAGGAGATGCGCTGGCTTCGCAAATCGAACAGCTTTACCTCACGGGCGAGTCTTCTGTTTTGCGAGGTCTCAAGACCGAATTTCCGCCAGGCATCATTGAGCTTTCAGGAGTACCTGGTCTCTCTACCAGTAAGATCAAAACACTTCATGAAGCTCTGGGAATCACATCGATTGCTGACCTGAAGGCCGCGGCCGAGGCAGGTAAGATACGAAGCATCAAAGGCTTTGGCGCGAAAACGGAAGAAAAACTTCTTGAGACAATCGCCGGCCATCGCCGGCGCAGTAAAGTAGAGGACCGACTGCATTTGCACCGTGCGCTGCAAACAGCGGAGCAAGTCACCAGTTACCTTCAGACAGCGCGCGAGGCCTCGGATGTTTCTCTTGCCGGCTCCTTGCGTCGTTGGAAGGAAACTGTCGGGACGATTCGCATAGTCGCAAATACCAACCGGCCGGCGAAAGCGATCGAGCACTTCCTTCGTTACCCACTTATTATTCAGGTTCTCGAACAGATGGAAGAAGCTTGCACAGTGCGGCTTGCCGAGGGCGCGCGTATTTCACTGGTTGCCGCGCGTCCTCCGGAGTTTGCTCTGGCATTGTTAACCGAAACTGGATCGAGAGCGCACGTGGACAAGCTGCAGCAGATTGCCAGCGATGGCGGTAATCAATCGAAAAAAGACAAACGAAGCAAGACTCCCGGCCGAAAACCCTCAAAGTCCAATGAGCTGCGGACGGAGGAAGATATCTATTCCCAGTTGGGAATGCAGTACATACCGCCGGAGCTGCGGGAAGACCAGGGTGAGATCGAAGCCGCGCTCGCGGGAAAGTTGCCGGAAGACCTCGTTACCCTGGAGGACATACGCGGGATGGTTCACTGCCACACAACTTACTCCGACGGCAAGCACTCGATTGAAGAGATGGCCCGGGCGGCTGAGGCGATGGGAATGAAGTATGTGACCATCACGGACCACTCGCCCACCGCATTCTATGCAGGCGGCGTGACTCTCGATCGCCTGCAGCGACAATGGGATGAGATTGACGAAGTGCAGGAAAGGGTCAAGGTCAAGATTCTGCGCGGGACGGAATCTGACATTATCGCAGACGGGCATCTGGATTATCCAGACCGAATTCTCGAAAAGTTTGACGTCATCGTGGCCAGCATACATTCACGGTACAAAATGGACTCAACTAAGATGACTAAGCGCATCGTCACGGCCATGCGCCAGCCGGTGTTCAAGATTTGGGGACATGCGTTGGGCCGTTTGATTCAGCGCCGCCCGCCATTTGAATGTGACATGGAGCAGATTCTTGATGTGATAGCGGAATCGCGGGCGGCGATTGAGGTCAATGGCGATCCCTGGCGACTTGACATGGAGCCGCGTTGGATTCGCGAAGCAAGGAAACGAAAAACAAAGTTTGTGATTTCAGTTGATGCTCATTCCACGGGCGCTCTTAACAACCTGAAGTACGGGGTAGCCATGGCTCGAAGAGGTTGGCTAAGAAAGGCTGAGGTACTGAATACACTGGGAACAAGAGCTTTTGTGAACGCTGTACGACCTACCTAGCAAAAGAGCGGGCGCCACGGTTGCTATAGGTCCTATTAGACTATTGGTCCTATCGTTACCTTGCCCCCGCTCTTTGCCTTCCAGTTGCTGAAATCCAGGGAAGCCGAGCCGTCCCACCAAATTCATCGTTTAGCTTTCGGATTCTCTCTTCCAGGTCTCTCTTAGCTTCTTCAGCTTGAATTGCAGGGCCAGCGAACCCGGTTCTTTTAGACCAGTGCTTCCACGTCTCAAGCACCTTTGCATGCGCGCCGCTTTCGGTATGAATCTGCTCTGCATGAATTAGCAGCCGGCGCTCCAACTCCCGCGCGGCGTCACCCGGCTTATTCTTCACTCTGTCTGGCGAGATGGTTTGGCCCATCTGGTCCGTTCGGAGAACGCCACTTTTCTCTACAGTTTTAAGAAGCACCTGCGCAGAGGCAGGTAAACCCTTCACTTGCCAGAGCTCGCGCGCAGTTCCGATAGACACAATTGCCGGCCACAAATCGCGGTGAACGAATGTCACCTTCCCGGAAATGAGCTTGGTAATTAACACGTCTGGATGATCTTCTAATTGCTCGTTCACCCTAAATATCGTCTGGGCCAATGGATGTGACCACCACGAGCCACGCAGCGGCGCGCCGGTAATTAGCGTACAGACGCTGGGCAGTTTGGGATCGGATTCCAGCAAAAAGCCATAGCTCAATATTTTGCTAAAAACTTGTTTGAAGGGGTTCGCTGTAGCTGTCGTCACGAGGCCGATACTACCTTAGAATGCGCCTTTCGATAATACATTCCTCAGGAGTTTGCTTATGCGATTCAAAGATCTGGCAGCAAATCCGAACTTGATTTCAGGTATTCACAATTATTGTGATCGCTGGTGCGAGCGCTGTAATTTCACTGCGCGCTGTGCAGTCTATGAAGCTGAAGAGGCCGATCCTGACAACAACCCTGCCAGTCGCGACATTAACAACGCCGCGTTTTGGCAAAAGCTTTCCTCGATCTTTAAAGAAACGCAGGAAATGATTTCGGAGTGGGCCGCAGAGAATGGAGTAGACCTCAGTGAGGCAGCGCTGGAGCCAATTCAGGTATTAAAGGAGAAGCAGCAGGAGGACGCTCATGAACATCCGCTGGCGAAAGCCGCCGAGAAGTATGCTTTTGGCGTTAATGAATGGTTTGAGAAAGAATTTAAGGAAGTCGATCTCATTAGCGATGCGCCGGCTGATTCCGACGCTGGAAGGACTGAGGACGAAGTAAATGATTACGTCGAGGTCGTTCGATGGTATCAATTCTTCATTGCAGTGAAACTGATTCGCGGGCTGATGTCTCGAATCGATGAGGACGATTATCTCGCGGATGAAGACCCCCGCGATTCGGACGGCTCAGCCAAGGTGGCCTTGATCGGAATTGACAGATCCATCGGCGCGTGGAAACTAATGTGCGACTTGCGGCCGGAGAACGCTGATTCGATTCAAGGGTTCTTATTCCAGCTTGAGCAGTTGCGTTCCATTGCCGAAAGGGAATTCCCGAATGCGCGCGATTTCATCCGTCCCGGCTTCGATGAGCCAACGCTGGACTTACTACACTAGGTCACTGTGATAAACCACCTGGATCGGCTGATATGAATTGTCTTTTCTGCGGAATTGTAAATGGTGTAGTGAGTGCCTCAATAGTATTTGAGGATGAGATTTCAACAGCTTTTCTCGATCATCGTCCGCTTTTTCCCGGCCACTGTTTGTTGGTTCCTAAAAAGCATTTCGAAACGCTGACCGACCTGCCGGGGGAGCTGGTCGGACCGTTTTTTCAGAATGCTCAGCTCCTGGTTGGTGCGGTGGAAGTTGCGCTCGAAGCCGAAGGTTCCTTCGTGGCGATGAACAACCGTGTTAGTCAAAGTGTTCCACATCTGCACGTCCACGTCGTTCCCCGGCGCAGGAAAGATGGATTGAAAGGGTTTTTCTGGCCGCGAAATAAATATGTAGACCAGGCAGAGATGCTTGGAGTGCAAAAGTCGATTCAGGATGCAATCACCAGAATCAAAAAACAGGTGTAAGAAAAAACAGGAACGAAAGTTTTCAAACGGGAAAAGTTTCCTCGAATGAAAAAACTCAAGCGATAGCAGAGAAGTTTCCTTTGAAAAATGCATGTCAATAAGTTTTTCGCAATTAAGAAAAAATAAAACACGTAAAAATTTGATCTTAAAAATGCATTCGCGTATAACTCTCCCCGTCGCGAGGGTCACGGCCTTCGAGACCGAGGAAGGGATCGGCAACCGATGTGGTGACACACGGAAGAGGGAGTTAGCAGGCGGCTGTTGATTCTATTGACGCCCTTCGACGAAGCCGAAAGGCTTTGCTAGAGGAGGCTGAGAGGTCTTCTCGAGCCATTCGGATAAAAACGAGTGGCACCCTTTAGACAGGACCCGCTGAAGGGGGCGAATGGTTCGACGCAAGTTGAACCGACGTTGTCGGATCGTAACCGAAGGTGGAGGAAAAGCCACCACAACAAAAACCTAAAGGCACCGCATTCGAAAGGATGCGAGGACTGCGAAAGTGGTTCGTGTGCTGACCGAGGATCGAACTGACCGCCAGTTGATCATCGGGATACAAATCGGCAGCCTAGTGTGTACATGCGAAGCTGCCATCCTTTTAAAAGCTTCGGCGATTATTAGGAAACGGATTGCGCTACTTTCAGCTTGCTGGAAGTAGCGTTTTCCGTTTTTGCACACCCGCCTCAATCCGGTTATCATGAACCACAATTCAATTATCCGTTGACGCCGCGTAAATGCTCCCAGGTCTCCCCTGGGTTTTGCGCCCCAGCCCATAAGGAGAAAAATCAATGACCGAAGCACGAATGCAAGAGACTCCGTCATACGCCCCTGGTACTTTTTGTTGGGTTGAATTAGGAACCACGGACGGCGAAGCGGCGAAGAAATTTTATACCGGACTATTTGGCTGGAGCTTTAGCGATACTCCGGTTGGCCCTGGGATGGTCTATACAATGCTCAAGCTGGACGGCAAAGACGTAGGTGCACTCTACAAGATGCCCAGCGAGATGACTGACCATGGCGTTCCGCCACATTGGATGTCTTATGTTTTAGTTGCCAGCGCAGACGAAAGTGCGGCGAAGGCAAAAGAGCTCGGCGCGACTTTGATGAAAGAGCCGTTTGACGTCATGGACGTCGGCCGGATGGCGGTGGTCCAGGATCCGACGGGAGCAGTTTTCGCGCTCTGGCAGGCCGGTACGCATAGTGGCGCCGGGGTAGTGAATGTGCCGAATTCATTATGCTGGAATGAACTGGCAACGCCCGACATCACGAAGGCCGGTGATTTCTATACAGGTCTTTTCGGTTGGGGCAAAAACGTTAAGGAAATGGGGCCAATGACTTACACCTCGTTTATGAACGGCGATCGTCCTGCCGGAGGAATGTATAAGCCAACGCCGGAGATGGGAGATATTCCACCGAACTGGCTTGTCTACTTTGCTGTCGACGATACAGATGCCAAGCTTGAGAAAGCCACCGAACTCGGCGCGCAGACGATTGTGCCGGCAATGGACATTCCCGGCGTAGGACGCTTTGCAGTAATTCAGGACCCGCAGGGTGCAGCATTCGGGATCATTAAACTCGATGCTCCGCCCGCGTAGTTATCTCGGTGCAGCCTTTGTGTCCTCGGTGTCTCTGTGGTGAGTGTTTCTATTGGTAAGTTCACCACAGGGACACAGGGTTCACGAAGATCGCACAGAGACTTGAGCTATTACTACGGACTCCTTATCTGACTAACCAGGAGTCAGCGAATGACTTTGGTTCTCGGACACATTTCGTTCCCGATCAGCCGCGTCAACTATGAAATCACGCCTCGTCTGGCTTCTCCTGTGCCTCATCTGGGGCTCGACCTGGTTGTTCATCAAGCTCGGGCTGAGCGATCTTCCACCCTTCACCTTTGCCGGGATCAGATTTGTGATCGCTTCCGCGATTCTCTTCGCCATCGTGGCGTTGCGAAGGTTGCCGTTGCCCCGCACCCGAGCCGACTGGATCCTGTTGGCCACCACCGGCGTTCTATCTTTCAGCCTGAATTACGGATTGCTTTTTTGGGGTGAGCAATACATCTCGTCCGGCCTGGCTGCGTTGCTGCAAGCGACGATTCCCGCATTCGGCTTGGTGATTGCCCATTTTTATCTTCCCGATGAACAAATGACGCCGGTCAAGATCTTTGGCGTGGTGATGGGCGTCGCGGGCGTAGGTGTGATCTTCTCAAACCAGTTAAGCGTGGCCGGTCCCAGGGCGTTGGCAGGTTGTGCCGCACTTGTGGTGGGCTCCGCCTGCGCCGCTTACGCAAACGTGCTGGTGAAGTCGCGCGGAGCGAATCTCAATCCGGCAATTTTGGCAGGCGGACAAATGTTTTTTGGACTTATTCCGCTGTTGCTGATTGGTCTTCCGATGGAAGGAAATCCTTTTCACTTTCATTGGACCCGGATGGCGGTTATCTCTCTGTTCTATCTTGCCATTGTCGGGTCGGTCACTGCTTTTCTGCTTTACTACTGGCTGGTCCAGCACATGGACGTGACTAAGACGATGCTAATCGCCCTGGTCACGCCGGTAATTGCAGTCAGTCTCGGGGTGCTGGTTTTGAACGAAGAGCTAAACTGGCGGACATTTGCCGGCGGGGCAATGATCATTTCGGGCATTGCGCTGATCGTTTTGCGAGTAAAAAGGAGCAAGATTCCCGAAGCCAGCGGACTATCGGGGTGAATATGCCGAGTTTCGCTCTCTGTCGTGTTAGCACACAAAGGTGATTCTTCTTACGGATTCTACTTCAAGCCTTTTGCGTTAGTTAATACTACGTAATCATTTCGCGACGGAGAGGTTTTTCGACGCCGAGTTCTTCTAGTTCAATTTCAAATGCTGAGGAGAAAGTCAGTCGACTGGGGATAGTGCCAAAATGCACACGTCGACTAAATCGGAACAACGGTAATTACGCTCCGGCCCATGTCATGTTCTGAGCCGTACGAAGTAGTCCTTGGCGAGGGTAGGGTTCCCCTTCTTTTTCGGACGCGACTCTGCTCCTCTCACGTTCTTTCCGTCCTTGTCTAACACCTCAATCTTACAGGCGGCTTCGAGTTCCAAAAGCGCCTGCCGGTAGGAGGCTTCGCATTGAAGGTTGTCTGGCCGCATAGTCCATTCTTCGTAGAAGACGGACACGCGTAGAATTCCAACCCCCAGGGCTTCCAATATCTCCTGCTTAATATCTGCGCGGACGTCGAACATCGGGATAAAGTTCGTCCGACCCTTCTGCTTGAGTTCAAGGCCTCCAGCCTGGTCTCGAGAATGGCCCCGCCGCCACATCACGTCCTTCATGATCCTGAATCCCAGCGGATGTTTGGTTGCATGAATCAAATAATGGCTGGTCTTGTGCTGGTCTTCGTGTTCAACACGGAAAGGACTGATATATTGTGCCCCAATGTCCTCCCTAAGCGCCGTGAAGTAATGCCTCAGAATCATATGTTCGCGCTTTCTGACATCGTTCGTCGTGCGGAGGTCATGGTAAAGCTCTTGGGCGCGCTCCCTCGTTCCCATGAGGCCAACGAGCACGCTGCTAAGCGCTTCGAGGCCTGCGGTCCTCCGGACGCCATCGATGTTGAAGAAGATAAAAGCCTCACACTTGTCATAGTTCATCACCCTTTGAATCGTGTTGAAACTTGCGCCGCTGACTCCGCACGGGTCCACGAACAGAAACGTGGGCGCTAGCCTCCCATCCATTTTGTCTAGAATTTCGTTGACGCGGTCTGAAAAGGTATCGTGAAAGCATTTGGGCTTCCGAATCTTGGGGTGCTCGCGGTAGAAAGCCTGGACGTTGTCGTTAAGCTGATTAAACAAAACTACGTCGGATTCTATGAAGACCGTGCTGACCTGCTTGGCGAAAGCTGCGTTCTCGGCGACTAGTTTTAGGGCGAGAAGCGGCGAGCCTTTGAATGTTTCACCCGTCTCCGCCTCGGTGTAGATCCCTCGACCGGCGAAGCCGTCAATGAAATTCAGGTTTTCTTGTCCCTTCTTTAAGATGTGAAAATAGGCGGGAAGATAAGCCGCAAGGATTTCGTGCTTTACCTGAGTCTGCTGGCGGTAATCCTCAAAATGTTCTCTGTCGTTGATCTTTGCCATCCGCAACCTCGAGTAATTCTTTGAGCGGCTTCGGCCACTCATTCCACTCTCGCCCCTCAATCTTTCGACCCGCAAGTTTCTTGCCGACCCGTGCCATGTTAACTGGACGCTCCTTGCCGAGTTCCAGGAGCCTCGGTGAGACCGTTTCGTTAGTAAGTTCAGCAGGAACCCAGTTGCCCCATTGCTTGAAATGAAACGGTACATTGAACGTTTCGCACTGATTCAAAAGTCCTGTTACCCAATCTGGGTGCATCGGACGCGAATTGCCACCACTTTCTCCGCCCGCGATTATCCAATCGATTGGGTGAAGCCCTTTCTTCTTAAACCATGTCCGCAAATTGAGTGGACCCAACAATGGTTCACATGACAGAAAGCGGACCGCAGCCGCATTCCTCAAAAGAAATGGCAGGCGCTTTTCCGCCAATGTTTGGTTCTCTACGCTCGTGCCCAACCAGACGTTTGCCGGCCAATCGTTGCGCCAGGGAATAAGTCTTTCGATGTTCTGTGGGCGCTTCGTCAGGAGAAGCCAATCAAGATTCGGTGTGTTCTGAATGAGTTCCCAGAGACGTGTGCGTTCCTCATTTAGATCAGCGCGCCGCTCGAAAACATCCGCCATGCTTGCACAAAAGACTCTTTCACGAGTACCGGACAGCCCAGCTTCCTGATTCCATCTCAGCGGTTCGCGCCAATGTGCATCGCCGAAAAATCGGCGCGGAGCATCGTTACCCCAAAGCTGATGGCCCATTCGCTTCGCCCATAACTCCGCATAGCAGTTGTCGCAAGCAGGCGAAACCTTCTTGCAACCCCACCATGGATTAAATGTGTGGTGCGTCCATTCAATGTGAGAGTTTTTCGCCATTAACGTGGGGATTGTAACTTCATGGCCGTGCGATAGCGAATAGTTTACTTGGGTGAGAAATTCTCCTGTAATGAAAGATTTCTTGCAGCTGGGTCGAGTTCCTCAGTCTGCGCCCGCAGATAAGACTCGACCGCCCGCCTGACAAAATTGATTTCAGTCGACGGATAACAATCCGGCAGTTTTCGTAGTTGATTAATTTGAGCTGAGGTCAGCCAGTATCCGCCAATCTCCAATCCAAACAGATTTGGGACGGCAAGCTCCAGAGCAGTTCGATGGACGGCACGCAGATACTTTGCTATTTCTGAGTCGACATGGACGGTGCAATCGGAGAGGGCAAACGCGCAGAGCATTAGGTCTGACGCGTTGCTTTTGAGATCAAATTCTTCTGTGTTAGCCATGCTCGTGTGGTTGTAAGCGAACATCGTCAGAATTTAAGATCTGAAATTTGAAGTCTCAAACGGGAGTTGGATAATTGCGAATGAGCCCTCGCACGACGCCCTGGAGCTGAAGCCTGCCGGGCGTTTTAATAAATATTGGTTTGAACTGCGGGTTGGCCGGCTCTAAACGAATAAAGTCAGACTCGCGATAAAACTTTTTCACAGTCGCATAGTTGCCATCGATAAGAGCTACCACCATCTGCCCATTCTCAGCAGTCTGCTGCGACGAAACGATGATTATGTCGTTGTCCTGAATGTTCTCTTCGATCATCGAATCGCCGCGCACGCGGAGAGCAAACATTCGACCGCGGCCAATCATATTCTTTGGTGCAGATACAGTTTCGTGAGTGAGAATCGCTTCTATTGGCTGACCGGCCGCCACCAGCCCCAACAAAGGCACCTCATAGTCATCTTCCGCAGTCTGCTGTTGGACGATCTCAATCCCACGACTGACATTGGGAATGCGCTTGATAAGTCCTTCCCGCTCGAGTACTGACAATATGCTGTGCACACTTGCCGATGAAGTCATCCGAAAATGCTTCCCGATTTCGGCGATGGTAGGAGGCTGTTTCTGGGTTTCTGCATACTGGCAGATAAACTCATAAACCTGCCTTTGCCGCGCTGTTACAGGCATCTCATTCCTCCCGGCTAAAAACTCTTGCCTCGTTGAGGTCTTCGTGGTATTTTCGCGTTGTTCCGAAAATCAGGCGAATATTAACGAATATGAAAGACGAGGTCAAGAAATAAATACTAGAAGTAATGTTGCCGACGTGAGGTTTTTAATCACCCCCAAAATTGTTGGCGGAGAAAAGTTCGTTCAGTAATGGAACGGGGACAGCGGGTTGTGGCCTCCTGGCATTGGAACGCGGAGCGATCTCATTAACACTGTGGCTTTAGCCCGGTGATCATGCACCCCCGATTATCCTCTGAACCGTTTCTAACGGTTTTGTTGCCCCCCAATGAGAAACCGTTAGAAACGGTTGAAAAATCATGTGGCCCGACTTCCACCGGGCTGAAGCCACGGTGTTAATGATATCGCTCCGCGTGATGAAGATCGTTGTGGCAGCGATTGGAAGAAACAGTTTGGAACAGGTGTAAAAGTCAGCTATTTGGGGATTACAGTCGCCGCTTTGGTCTGTAGCGATGCTACTTAATCACCCGGGCGAGTTTTTTGAGGTCATCAACGAAGCGACGATGTTCGAGGCGACGGGTTTCGTCATCCGGAGCGCGCAGAATTGAGGATGGATGGACTGTAGCCATTACGTAGGGAGCCAGTGTGGATTCAATAAACTCTCCACGTTGTTTGGTGACGCGAAATTTTGGGCCCAGCAGGGACTGAGCCGCAGTGGCGCCGAGGGCCACAACTACCTTCGGTTTGACGAGGGCAATCTCGGCCTCGAGCCAGGGGCGGCAAGCAGAAATTTCCTGAGCGTTTGGTTTTTTGTGGATGCGGCGTTTGCCACGCGGCTCCCATTTAAAATGTTTGACCACATTGGTGACGTAAGTTTGGGAGCGTTCGATGCCGGCTTCGTCGAGCGCATTATCAAATAGCCGGCCGGCGGGACCAACGAAAGGTTTGCCCGTGAGATCTTCTTCATTGCCAGGTTGTTCGCCGACGAACATCACTATCGCGCGGCGCGGACCCTCGCCGAAGACGGTCTGCGTCCCTCGTTTCCAAAGGTCGCAAGCTTTGCAATCGGCGGCAGCCTTTCGCAGAGAAGGCAAGGTTAGTTTGGCGGGAAAGAATTCTTCGGCCGAGCCCTGGGAAGATTTTCGTGTCATGAGTGGTTTATAAATCATGAGAGCTGTCTCTTCAAAAGCTGAAATTGAATCTGAAATAACTTCGCGGTTTGGCGACGCGTTTAAGCTGCAGGAAAAAAGGCCTGCAGAAGTGATCTCCACGGGCATTCCCCAAATCGATTCTTTCATCTTTGGAGGTCTGCCCCGAGGCGCTATGACCGAGGTGTTTGGACCAGCATCTTCAGGTCGGGCCAGCTTTATGCTTTCGGTCCTGGCCCATGCCACCGAGCACCAGGAAATTTGCGCCATTGTCGATACAAGTAATTCGTTCGATCCCAACTCAGCGTCACAGGCAGAGATAAATTTTGAGCGACTACTCTGGATACGTTGCGCCCACAATCTGGAGCACGCCTTTAAGAGCACCGACCTGTTGTTGCAGGGTGGAGGCTTTGGACTGGTCATATTGGATCTCGGAGATGTCGCAGCGAAAGAAGCGAAAAGAATCATTTCATCATGGTGGTATCGCTTCCGTCGGGTTCTGGAAGCCACGCCGACGGCGCTGATCGTAATCGCTGAGGAGAGCTGCGTGCGCTCATGTGCGACGTTGGCCCTGGAACTAAAGCAGGAAACATGGCTGTGGTCGTCGAGTAGCGAAGAACTGAAAACGCTGAGCGAGGAATTCACTGAGAGATCCAATCAGGTCAATACTCGCGCATCATCTCCGTCTCGCTCTTTATCACCAGTTCCCACTCCGCCACTGAAAAACCCTCGTCTCAGACAGAATGAACGCCTACTCCCTCACTCAAATCTATTGCAGGGTCTTAATTTTCAGGTGGAATGCCGCCGGCCTCTCTACTTCAACAAGCGGGAGCACAAGGTTTTTGTCAAAGTTGCCTACTAGAACCGGCCTTGATTCAGGTTGACTAACAGTTGTTCAGGACAAAAGAGTACGATCCACGAAATCACACGAAACTGCACGAAAAAGGCCTGTGTTTCGTGACGCTTCGTGTGAGTTCGTGGATCGTGCGCTGATCATCGAAAACAAAAAGCCCTAAAAATTCCTGCTACTTGCGTTGCCGGATCTTGACAATCTTCGGCAATTTTCGCTAATCTTCGCCACCACGTTTTTCTAGTCCAGAATTAGGAAAGTTGCAGATGTTTGCCTGCATTTATAGCCCGAAAGTTCCGGCAGAGGTGTCTACGATCCCCAACAGGCTACCTGAGCATGGCTCCCGCTCTTTGGCAGAGTTTGCCTACACCTTTTCGCCTCTGGTCGAGGAGATGGCCGCCGACACCGTGGTGATTGACGTGGAAGGTTGTGCCTTACGTTTTGGGTCTGCTTATGAACTAGCCAATCAAATTGCGAAACAAGCGAAAACGAAAGGACCCGGGGGAATAGGTGCCAAGGTAAATGTCGCTCTGGCTGCCAACCCGGATGCCGCCATACATGCTGCGAAGTTTTGCAGTGGGGTTACGTTTACTGCCGCCGGAGAAGAACTCACCTGCCTCGGTGGCTTGCCGCTCAAAGCCCTGCAATGCTCGCTCGCGGGTATTGAGGAAAAACGGGCAGCAGAAATCCTGGAGACCCTCGAGCTCTGGGGCGTGCGAACCTTTAAAGAATTTGCCGAGCTACCAGTGACCGGAGTTTCCGAACGTTTAGGCCAGGATGGATTAAAGCTGCAACAACTTGCGAGCGGGAAAACTACTCGTCACCTCAAACTCAAACAAGCTGAACCAGTTTTCAACAACTCAATCGAGCTTGATTATCCTGTCGCCGAATTAGAACCTTTGTCATTCATATTAGCGCGGCTGCTCAATCAGATTTGCGCGAGTCTGAATGCATATGCGCTCGCTACGAATGCAATTGAAGTTGAGATGAAGTTGGAAGATGGCGCCACCCACAAACTCCAACTCAACCTGCCTTACCCAATGCGCGATCCCAGGGTGTTTCTAAAGCTTTTACTACTCGATACGGAACTGCATCCCCCTTCCTCGGCAGTTGTTGCAGTCTGGATAAATTGTGAACCCGTGAAACCGCGCCTGTTGCAGACGGGATTGTTTATTCCACTCGCACCGGAGCCCGAAAAGCTGGAACTCACACTTGCGCGACTTGCAAAGCTGGTTGGGCCGGCAAATATCGGCTCACCTGAGTTGCTGGATACGCATCGCCCGGATGCTTTTCGCCTCAACAGGTTTGAGTTGAAAGAGTCGAGGCGGGGAAGGAAAGGGCAAACAGCAAACAGCAAACAGCAAACGGCAAACAGCGGACAGTCGACCAGCAATCCACAATTCATGCTTGGCTTCAGAGTTTTCCGGCCGCCGTTGCGGGCCATGGTGCAGGTTGAACGAGGATTTCCGCGGGAGATTAGCGCCTGGAACAAAAATAGAAGTGTGTATGGAAAGATTGTGTGCCTGGCTGGGCCATGGCGCACCTCGGGCGACTGGTGGCGCTCGGATTTATGGGCGCGAGATGAATGGGACGTCGGAGTTGAATCAGGTTCGAAAGTTAAGGTGGGCAGCCAGAATGGTTCAACCCAGGTTCTTTATCGCATTTATCATGAGTTGCGAAGCAAGGAGTGGTTTGTGGAAGGGATTTATGACTGAGAAGACTAACCGCCAAGACGCCAAGACCGCCAAGTAAATCAAAGTAACAAGGCGGACGAAGACATGGGAAGATTTACATCCTTAATTGTTTGCTCCTTGGCGATCTTGGCGTCTTGGCGGTTCATTAATTGGTTATGCGAAGCAAGGAATGGTTTGTGGAAGGGATTTATGACTGAGAAGACTAACCGCCAAGACGCCAAGACCGCCAAGTAAATCAAAGTAATAAACGGGCGAAGGTTTCTTAATTTGTTTTCTCCTTGGCGATCTTGGCGCTCTTGGCGTCTTGGCGGTTCATTAATTGGTTATGGATGAATACGTTGAACTACATGCGCGATCGGCATTCAGTTTTCTCGAAGGCGCTTCGGTGCCGGAAGAGTTAATTGCCGCGGCGCATGAATTACAAATGCCGGCCATGGCTTTGCTTGATCGGGACGGCGTGTATGGAAGTCCGCGTTTTCATCAGGCGGGGAAGAAGAATGGGGTCAAGGCGCATATCGGAGTGGAGATCACGGTCGCCCAAAGTCCAAAGCCCAAAGCCCAAAGTCCAAAGACGTTTTCAATTCCTCTCCTGGTCCGCAACCGAACCGGTTATCAGAACCTTTGCCGGATGGTCACCCTGATGAAAATGCGTGTGCCGAAACATGCCAAGCCGGGTGAGTGTGCCGTTACACCTGATGAGTTGGGGGAATACGCGGAAGGATTGGTTTGTTTGACCGGCGCGGATGATGGACCGTTGGCCAAAGCATTGAACCACAGAGGCACAGAGAACACAGAGGGAGCACAGAGAAGAGCGGAGTGGTTAGTTCACGTATTTGGCAAGGGAAACGTTTACGCAGAGCTACAGCGCCATTTCAAACGTGAAGAAGAAGCGCGCAATCAGGTGGTGATGGAAGTGGCCGGACGTTTGGGTTTACCTCTGCTGGCTACAAATGGCGTTTGTCACGCTCGCACATGCCAGCGGGAAGTGTCAGATGTTTTCACCTGCATTCGAAATCATGTGCGTTTGGAAACAGCGGGGCGTTTGCTGGCCGGGAATTCCGAGCGTTATCTGAAATCGGCCAGGACAATGCAACAGCTTTTTGCGGACCTGCCTGAAGCTATTCACAACACAGTCGAGCTTTCATCACGCCTCGAGTTTACGCTGGCGGATCTCGGTTATGAGTTTCCCAAATATCCGGTTTCAGCAAATGAAACCATGACCTCGTTTCTGCGGCAGCGCACGGAAGAAGGCGCGCGGCTTCGTTACACGGGTCAGAACGGCAAACCATCATACGAGCGCGCCCGCACCCAGATTGAACGCGAATTAGTATTGATTGAGAAGCTTAAACTCGAAGGCTATTTTCTGATCGTCTGGGACATTGTTCAGTTTTGCAAGCAAAAGGGAATTCTGATCCAGGGACGTGGCTCGGCGGCCAACAGCGCTGTCTGTTACAGCCTCGGAATCACCGCGGTGGATCCGGTGGGGATGGAATTGCTATTTGAACGCTTTCTTTCTGAAGAACGGGGCGAATGGCCGGACATTGACCTCGACCTGCCCAGCGGCGATCAGCGCGAGAGCGCGATTCAATATGTTTACGAGCGCTACGGACAGCGGGGCGCGGCCATGACGGCCAATGTGATCACTTATCGCGGTCGATCTGCCGCGCGCGAAGTCGGCAAAGCCCTTGGTTTTGACGCCGAGACACTTGGCCGGCTTTCCGGTCTGGTGCATACGTGGGAATGGAAAGATCCAAAGGACTCAACTGAGCGCCAGTTTCGCGATGCGGGACTTGATCTGAGAAATCCTCGAATTAAGAAGTTCTTTCAGCTTTACGAAATGGTGCAGGACCTGCCGCGTCACCTGGGCCAGCATTCCGGCGGCATGGTGATCTGCCAGGGCCAGCTCGATTCGGTGGTGCCGCTCGAGCCCGCGGCCATGCCGGGACGGGTCGTGGTGCAGTGGGACAAGGAGGATTGCGCAGACCTGGGACTCATCAAGGTTGATCTGCTGGGCCTGGGAATGATGGCTGTGCTGGAGGATTCAATTGAATTGATTCGGGACTCTTACCAAGAAGAAGTCGATCTGGCCCATCTCCCACAGGATGACGAAACGGTTTATGCGGCGCTGCAAAAAGCTGACACGATTGGACTGTTCCAGGTGGAGAGTCGCGCGCAGATGTCGTGTCTGCCGCGACTCCGGCCACAAAAGTTTTACGACATTGTGGTGCAGGTGGCGATCATTCGGCCCGGCCCGATTGTCGGCAACATGGTCCATCCCTATCTGAAACGCCGTCAGGGTCGCGAGCCGGTCGTTTATGCCCATCCTTTGTTGGAACCGGTGTTGAAGCGAACTTTAGGCGTGCCCCTGTTCCAGGAGCAACTATTAAAGATGGCGATGATCTGCGCTGACTTCTCCGGCGGCGAGGCTGAAGAGTTGCGGCGGGCGTTTGGCTTCAAACGATCCGAGGCCCGCATGAAGGAAATAGAAGTAAAACTGCGTCGTGGAATGGCGCGCAATGGGCTGACGAGTAAAACGCAGGATGAGATCGTGCAGGCAATCACTTCCTTTGCGCTCTATGGATTTCCTGAATCACACGCGGCCAGCTTTGCTTTGATTGCTTACGCCAGCGCTTATTTGAAGTGTCATTACCTGGCGGCGTTCACCGCGGCGATTCTTAACAACCAGCCGATGGGTTTTTATCAGCCGTTTACGCTCGTCAAGGATGCGCAGCGACACGGTTTGAAAGTCAGACCGGTTGATGTAACCCGATCAGATTGGTTGTGCACGGTGGTCGAGAACCGGGGGAATGGGGAAGGGGAAAAAGGGAAAGATTTGGGGATGCGTTTGGGGTTGCGATATGTAAAAGGATTGAGCCAGGCATCTGGCGAGGCCATCGTGAGAGAGCGCCAGCAGAGCGCGTTTGTCAGTATCGATGATCTACGCAACCGCGTGCCGGAGCTGCGGAAAGATGAAATGAGAAAGCTCGCGGCGGTGGGTGCTTTGAATTTCATCCAGGATAATGTCCGGCACACTCTAGTTTGTCGTAGTCGAGAGGCAGCGATAACAGACGACAAACTAAAGTATGTCGGACAGACAAATCGTCGTGATGCGCTGTGGCAGGTGGAGCGAGTCGTGCGCCCGGCTGGAGAACTCTACACGGAACTACACGAGAAAGATGGAAACTCGCCTTTGGCTCCTATGACCCGTCCCGAGCGAATGGATGCCGACTTTCGTGGTACAGGATTAACGATTGGACGGCATCCGGTGGCTTATCATCGAGCGGAATTGAACCGGCTGGGCGCCTGCCGGGCAATCGACATGCAGCAGATGAATGATGGGACTTTAATCAAAGTAGGGGGATGGGTAATTGTTCGCCAGCGTCCCGGCACCGCCAAAGGGTTTGTGTTTTTGACTCTGGAAGATGAGACGGGAGTAGCAAATGTGATCATCACGCCCCAGCTCTTCGATAAATATCGTTTAGTGTTAGTTGACCACCCGTTTCTTCTGATCTCAGGCACACTGCAAAACCAGGACAATGTAGTTTCGGTAAAAGCAAGAAACGTGCGGGCACTTTCTTTCAAGGTGGCGGCTGGCGTTTCGCATGATTTTCACTAATCCCGGGCTGCCAGCCAAAACAGCGGGGGCAAGCTCGCCTTCCCGACCCTGAGCTTATTGGAGTTGAGTGTAGATTCCAGATTGAAAATCACCCAGGGTGAGATGCAAGCTCGACTCGGACATCTCTCAGGTCGGGAAGGGTGGGTTTGCCCCCGCCTCAACGCTGGTTACTACCCGCGCCCTTAAAAAAACTCCATAAAGTCGCAATTTTCGAGAAGCGCCAGTTTCCTAATGTAGTAGAGTTCTGATAGACGCATATGTCTGTTTGGCGGTTTTGGCCCTGGATGGTCAAGTTTTTCAACTCGCCCCCTAAGGAGAACAACATGAAAATCAAATACCCGGCCGTGCTGGTGGCTACCCTGGTCCACTTCATTCTGGGAGGCCTCTGGTACTCTCCGCTGCTGTTCGCAAATAAGTTCATGCAGCTCATTAACTGGACACCTGAACAACTTCGCCAGCTTGAAAGTGAGAGTCATGCGAAGGAGCTGGTGATTGCTTTTGTAATGTCGTTCCTGCTCGTTTACATCCTGGCTCACTTCGTTCAGTACACGAAAGCCACCAACGCGATTGGCGGAATTCAAACTGCCTTTTGGCTATGGCTTGGTTTCATTGTGACCACTCAGCTGCCCTTAACTCTCTTCGAGAGAAGGAGCTTTGGCCTTTTCCTCATCAATGTAGCTTATCAGTTTGTGGGTTGCGCGCTGGCAGGGGCCATCCTTGGTGTCTGGCGAACTCGAGAAGCCACCGACGCCGTGGCGCAGGCTGCCTAGAATCATTAAGAGTGATGAGTGATGAGTGATGGGTAACAAGGTTTCTTGGTTACTCATTGCTCATCACCTGGTAAGTTGAGACTCCCGTTCCTCGAGGTGGTCCAGCCAAACCATTGCAAGTTTGTCCAGTCATTCTCCTCGGCGACCCGCCTCCTCTGGCCGCCGGCATTCCGTAGTGTGTTCAGAAAGTTCCTTGAAAGCTAATCAGAAAAGCGTAAACTCTGGCGTCAGATGTCAAAGGCAAGCACCGGCAATCATTTCCTGGCCGAGATGACCGACGGTCCTGAGGTTGACGCTGTCTTTGAAAGTAAAGCCACACCGAGGCCGAGCGAAGACTTACCTGATGGATTGGAGAACCTGCTCAGTGCATACCAGGAGTTCTGGGAAGTGACTCATACCGGTCAGGCTCTAGCCCCGATTGATCACGATGAGAAGACTGAAGAAGTCGAGCTCGAGGTTGAGCAGCAGGATGAACCTCTTCAGGCGCCCAGGCCTCGAAAGTCGCAAGTCAAACGCGTGGTCCGGAACCCACGTCGAATAACCAAAGCAAAAGTTCGCAGTTCTCGCACTTTCGCAAGGCCCGCCAGACAAAGATTTGGTTTGCCGGAAGGCTTCGTGCCGCGCATGCAGCGTTTCGGGCGAGGGGTTCTGCTGGAGCTGAACATTTACCGGCTTCCCAATGGCCAGGAGTTTATTCCTAGTCCTCCGGCCGGCACTTTGGGTAGCCGCCATCTGTATGCGTTGGTCACCGGCGAACAACATTTAAGCGGGAGAGTGGGTTCAGTTTATGTGCGAAGCGACGCCAGAATATTTGATTACAGTGTGGTCAGCGCGAATCCCCAGGACGACATGTTCGACACGGGTTATACGATCTACGACCTTGAGCGCACCGGTCGATATGCGCCTGAGCCAGAAGCCACCAGGCCCATCGCGCGAAAAGTCAGCCGGTCAAAGCAAAAGAGAAAGAAGAAGACTCAACCAACAAAATCCCGGCGCCGGGCCACCGCAGGTTGATCAAGCCGGAGCTGCCGGGAGAGCGAGGGGCTCATGAAATGATTCGAAAACTAAAATCGGGAAAGTATAGGCTCTACTCTCGGAAGAAGGATCCGAAGACCGGCAAGCGCAAGAACCTGGGGACCTTTGACACGCGAGCTGCCGCAGAAAAACACGAACGAGCAGTGCAATACTTTAAGCGACATTAGGTTGTGACTGTCTGTGGCGCCAAACGGATCTTTCGAATTCTGGTTTTTCTCCTGGTTGATAAAAGCGATCCACGAAGTTACACGAAACTTCACGAAGAAAGATTAGTGTTGCTTAGTGTATTTTAGTGGATCGTTTCCTTATTCTTTATATTAGGACCCTACGCGAATGGTTGACGTCGGCGCTGACGGAAGCTCGCGTTTTCTTAGAATCCGCCTTAGATCCGGGGGAACATTAATGACAGAAAAGACTGCAGATAACTCGCCACGCTTTGATCAAAGGCCGTGGGGAACATTCACAGTGCTTGATGAAGGACGCGATTTCAAAGTTAAACGGATTGAAGTTTTTCCGGGCAAACGACTAAGTTATCAGAAGCATGCGCAGCGGGCTGAACATTGGGTGGTGGTGCAGGGGACCGCTAACGTCACCATCGACAATCAGGAGGTTGTGCTCGAAGCCGGCCAAGCGATCGACATCGCCATTGGGGCGGCACATCGGGTAGAAAACCCAGGCGAGCAAACGCTGCTTTTTATCGAAGTTCAACGGGGGGATTACCTCGGCGAAGACGATATTGTGCGATTGCAGGATGATTTTGGAAGGGCGCCTGAAAAGTAACAAAGACCGGCCTTGGTCTTCTCCGCGCAACCAGTCCCACTCAAAGGTTCATGGAATACGACCAGAGAGCCTAATGAGCTATCGAACCCAGGCGGGCGGGCTCATCCGAGCCGCGAAGATCATTCTATGCATCCTCGGCATTCCTGGTGTTTGCGCCCTGGCGCAAGGAGCCTGGCGCCACAGAACCGCCCAGCTGCGATTCTCTTCACCGGCGTCTGCCTCACCAACCACAAAAGACAAACGCATAGTGATTGCCTGCAGCAAAGTTCTTGATGGCAGGGGGCACGTGCTGCACGACGCCCTGATCGTGATTGAAGGCTCAAAAATTGTCGCGCTTGACTTAAAAGCCGGCGCAAACGCCGGCCCTGTCGACTACGATCTGCGCGGCCTGACCGTGTTGCCCGGTTGGATTGATGCGCACGTTCACATTACCTGGAGTTTTGGCAAGGATGGGAAAAATGCGGGCGCCGGAGAAACAACACAGGAGGCCGCGTATCAAGCCGCCTCGAATGCCTGGCTGACCCTGTTGGCCGGCTTCACAACTGTGCAGAGTGTGGGTTCGCCGACGGATGTTCCCTTGCGCGATGCCATCGCGAAGGGCAAGCTCCCCGGTCCGCGCATCCTGACTGCCGTCGAGCCGTTGTTTGGGCGAGGCAATGAAACCGGGACGCCGGACCAAATCCGCGCATTTGTACGCAAGCAGAAGGATGCGGGCGCCGACCTCATCAAAATCTTTGCGGCTAACAGCGTTCGACGAAGCGCGATGACGCTTTCACAGGAGCAACTGAATGCGGCCTGCGATGAAGCGAAAAAACAGGGCCTGCGCACCCTCGTACACGCTTACAAAGATGCTGTTCGGGCGGCGGTTCTTGCCGGCTGCACGCAAGTCGAGCACGGCACCCTGGCCACCGATGACGATCTGAAATTGATGGCGCAGAAAGGCACCTGGCTGGATCCGCAGGCGGGCCTGGTATGGGAGAATTATCTACTTAACAAGGAAAAGTTTCTCGGAACACCCGGCTTTCCGGAAGGATCGTTTGCGATGATCGAGGGGATTATCTCGATATACCACGACTTCATGAAACAGGCAGTGAAAATCCCGGGATTGAAAATCGTTTTTGGCTCAGACGCCCTGGCAGGCGCACACGGCCGCAATGCTGAGGAGTTCATCGATCGCGTTCGCGACGGCGGAGTTGACCCAATGTCGGCGATGGTGTCCGCCAACTCGTTGGGGGCGGAAGCGCTTGGTCTGGCCGATCAGATCGGCTCGATCGTTCCGGGTCAGCAGGCGGACATCATTGCGCTGGACGGGGATCCTTTGAAAGACATAACCGCCGTTCGGCGGGTCGTGTTTGTCATGAAGGGGGGCATTGTTTATAAGAACGCCACCCGCGGCGCGATTTCCGTTTCTGCGAGGGCACAGCCCCAACCGGTTCCTGTGATGAATAATGACTGACGAGCACGAACGGCGACCGCAAGACACGTCGGCGTCACCACTCTTACCTCCTGGGAATCTTTCCCATCTAAAAATCCGATCGGCCACGAACGATGACTGCAGACGCGTGACGGAGCTAGTGTTTGGAGTTCTGGCTGAATTCGGTCTGGAATCCGATCCCGATACCACGGACGCCGATCTGCAGGACATTGAAGCAAACTACCTTAAGCGAGGTGGCCTGTTTGAAGTGATTGAGGACGCGTCGGCCAACCTGATAGGAAGCTTCGGACTTTATCCTGTTAATAAAACAACCTGCGAACTCAGGAAGATGTATTTTATCCCGAGTGCGCGGGGCTTCGGGTTGGGAAAATACGTCCTGCAACTGGCGATCACGAGAGCGAAGGAACTGGGCTTCAAAGAGATTGTGCTGGAGACTTCGAGTAAACTGATCGCCGCCAATCATCTTTACCAACAATTTGGTTTTAAACCATCGGAGCCTGTCCACCTGGCATCGCGAGCTGATCAGGCTTACAAACTTGATTTGTAACTCAGAGTTTTTGGATCGGATTAATTCATGACCAGGATTGGTTTTTCAGTCGGAACCAAAGATTCGGTCGAGTTTCTGGGTTAATCAAACGACCGACAGCAAACAGTCCATTTTAGACGAGTCGAACATGCCAGATTCTGAAGGTCTGCCAATAACAACCGATTTAGCGGAGACGCCGGCCGGCGCTCCGGCGATGACTGCTGAGCCACAGGGGCTCTGGTCCGCCATCCGAGAATCGCTCCGCGGCTCTCACCGCGACTACACCCAGGGACCAATCGGTCGCTCAATTATCTTACTCGCCATTCCGATGGTCCTCGAGATGTGTATGGAGAGCATCTTTGCAGTGGTTGACATCAAGTGGGTCTCCTATCTCGGACCTGACGCAATGGCGACCGTCGGACTTACCGAGTCGCTTCTGACTCTGATGTACGCAATCGCCATTGGCTTGAGCATCGGAGCCACGGCCACTGTCGCACGACGGATCGGGGAAAAGAACCCCGATGGGGCCGCCCGAGCGGCGATACAAGCGCTGGCGCTGGGCTTGATCGTCTCAACAGGGATCGCATTGGTTGGCGCACCTTTAGCCCCCAAACTGCTTTCGATAATGGGCGCTTCGCCTGAGGTGGTAGAAAAGGGGTGGGGCTTTACCACCATCATGCTCGCCGGCAACGTCACCATCATGATGCTTTTCATGATCAACGCTATCTTTCGCGGGGCAGGCGATGCGGCAATCGCGATGCGAGTATTGTGGCTGGCGAATGCGATCAACATTGTGCTCGGCCCGTGTTTCATATTCGGTCTAGGTCCGTTTCCAAAGCTCGGCATCGTGGGTGCTGCGGTGGCGACAAATATCGGCCGAGGCACCGGAGCGCTTTATGCTTTCAGTCGTCTAATTCGTTCTGGCGGGCGCTTTGATATTCAACGTCATCACTTTCGACTCGAGCCTGCCATTATGTTGCGTCTCGTGCGGCTCTCTGCCACCGGAACCTTCCAGGTGTTCATTGGCATGGCCAGCTGGATAGGCCTGGTGCGGACGATCTCGAGTTTTGGAACGGACGTGGTGGCAGGTTACATCGTAGGCATTCGAGTCATCCTTTTCGCCCTGCTACCGTCCTGGGGCATGTCCAATGCCGCCGCGACGATGGTGGGCCAGGCGCTGGGAGCCAAGAATCCGGATCGGGCCGAGCGCGCGGTGTGGCGAGCCGGCCTGTACAACATGATCTTCCTGGGCTGCGTAGGCCTGGTTTTCGTTCTTCTCGCCAGGCAGATAATTGGATTATTCACCAGCGATCCAAATGTGGTGCCGTATGGAGTCGATTGCTTGCGCATTGTCGCCACCGGATTTCTCTTCTACGCCTGGGGCATGGTGATTACACAGTCATTCAATGGCGCCGGTGACACCTGGACCCCCACCATAATTAACCTGTTTGTCTTCTGGCTGTGGGAACTCCCACTCGCCTATGTGCTGGCTATTGTTCTTGGTTTTGGACCACGAGGCGTCTTTCTGGCAATCACGATCGCGTTTTCGACACTGGCAGTTGTAAGTGCAATAGTTTTTCGCATGGGCAAATGGAAGCGGAAGGTGGTCTGAGGATCCCTCAGGTATTTGGTACTCGGCCGATTCGTTATTAATGAGGAAATTCTTGACAAGGAAAGTAGCAATGGCTAAGTTGTGTCATCTTGTTTTGATGCGGATCTTTTGACAATCGGGTAGAGGCGCGACCTCCAAGAGTAAATAGATGAAGGAACACAGGCAGTGTTGCCTGCGTTTGGTTCGCACGTCGATATAGGGAACGCGACGAAGGAACACGCGATCATCTAGCGAAAGGGGAAGGTCGCCGAAGCCTGGGAGTGAATCCTTCGTTCACGACCGGGTTGGTTGCTGAGGCTAAATCCTCAGGACTGTCACTGCAATATTCGGTGGCGAGCTACGACGAGCAGATTTGAGCGCGTGCTACGGCACGTTTTCGAATTGTGATTTCCTTCCGGAGGTCGGTCGTGTTTGCTCACGCCCGGCCTTTTGGCTTTTTATGAAACCAACAATCATGAAATTCGGCGGCACGTCCGTAGAAGGGGCGACCGCTTTCCAGAACGCCGCGCGCATTGTTTCTGAGCGCCGGGAACTGCGTCCGGTCGTAGTAGTGTCCGCCATGGCCGGCTTTACCGACGCGCTACTGGCCAGTGTGAAGGAAGCGTTGCATGGCGATGCGAGCAGCGCGGCGTCTACGCTCGAGAAGCACTTCGATCGTCACCTGAGAGTAATCGAAGCGCTTCTCAGCAGCGAGGCTCAACGGATGCGTAATCTCATTGAGCAGAGTCGCAGTGAGATTAACGAGCGCTTGCATGCAATGGCAGTCGAGACTGATCAGGACGATAACCAGCGCAAACGGTTTGCCGACGCGGTTGCTTCTTTTGGTGAACGACTATCGGCGGCGATGTTGTCTGCGGTGCTGGTAGAGAACAAAGTATCCTCCACTGATGTTGATGCGCGTTTGTGCATCGTCACCGACGATGAGTACGGATGTGCAGCACCGTTGATTGGTGAAACTTTCCGCCGCACCAGGGAACAACTGCAACCGCTGCTCGAGTCCAGGAGCGTTCCGGTGCTGGGAGGTTTTATTGGGGCCACCCTGGGCGGCGAGACAACCACGCTGGGACGTGGCGGGTCGGATTATTCGGCGGCGATTATCGGAGCGGCTCTGGCAGCGGAGGAGATCCAGATCTGGACCGACGTTCCCGGGGTACTAACCGCGGATCCTCGCGTGGCTCCAAAGGCGCGGACAGTTCCCAAGCTGTCATTTGAGGAAGCCGCGGAGCTGGCCTACTTTGGCGCAAAGGTGCTGCATCCGAAGACTCTCCAGCCGGCAATTGAGCGGAACATTCCGGTGCGCATTTGTAATTCGCGCGCACCGGAGAGCGGGAGCACACTGGTCGTGGCGGAGACGGAAAAGTCACCGCAGACGGTAAAGGCTATAGCGCATAAAACCGGAGTCACCACGGTTCAGGTCACTTCGGCCAGAATGCTCGGCGCATATGGATTCCTGCGGGCCTTGTTTGAAGTGTTTGACCAGCATCGCACGGCGGTAGATGTGGTTACGACGTCAGAGGTCAGTGTTTCGTTATCGCTTGACGACATTAGCGCGTTGCCATCTATCGTGGCGGAGTTGGAAAAACTTGGGTCTGTGAATGTTGAAGAGAAGAGGGCAATTCTCTGTATCGTAGGTGAAGGATTGCGAAGCACGCCGGGAATTGCCGCGCGTATCTTCTCGACGATTAGTGACATCAACGTTTCGCTGATCTCGCAGGGCGCCTCGAGAATAAATCTGACGTTCGCAGTCGAAGAAGCGCGCGCGCGAGAAGCTGTGACGCGGCTTCATCGGGAATTTTTTGAAGATTCAGACGAAGAAGCTTCGAAGTATTTGACTGCCGAAATTGAAACCGCGGTTTAGATTGTTTGAAGGAAAGAGCTGGAGCGGGTTCGATAGGGCTAATAGGTAAATAGGTCCAATAGGAGCTATCGCAACCCTGCCCCCGCTCTTGCTTCCATAATCATATGAATCTCTTTGAACTAACGCGTGCTCTAATCGATATTCCTTCCGTCACTGGTGACGAGAAGGTCGTCGGAGAGTTTCTGGCCTCTCACCTGGAAGGTTTGGGCTATCAAGTTGAAAGGCAGAAAGTCGCGGAGGGTCGTTTCAATGTCATAGCTACTACCAGCGAGTCGCCTCGAGTTGTCTTCTCGACACACATGGATACTGTGCCGCCCCACATCGTTTCCAGCGAAGACGAGGAGCGAATCTACGGGCGTGGGGCCTGCGATGCAAAAGGCATAATCGCCGCGCAGATTAACGCAGCCGAACGTTTGCGTGCCGAGGGTATTAATTACATTGGCCTGTTGTTCACCGTTGATGAGGAGGCGGCGAGCCTGGGTGCGCGAGTTGCGAATGAGAACAAAACCGATCAGCCACCTGAGTATATGGTCAACGGGGAACCGACAGATAACAAACTAGCCCGCGCGACCAAAGGTTCTTTGAGGTTAGCTTTAAAGGCAACCGGACGGGCTGCTCATTCGGCATATCCCGAGCAAGGTGAGTCTGCGATTGAAAAGCTGTTGGATATTCTCGATGATCTTCGCAAATCCGACTGGCCGGTGGATAAGGTGCTTGGTGAGACTACCTGTAACATTGGAGTGATTAGTGGCGGGACGCGGGCAAATGTGGTGCCGGCGGAGGCGCAAGCAGTTTTGCAGGTACGGCTTGTGAGCGAACCGGGTCCGGTCAAGGCAATCATCGAAGCCGCGATAAAAGATCGCGGGGAAGTTGAGTATTTGTCGGAGCATTATCCTGTTCACTTGGTGACGGTTGATGACCTCGAGCAATGCGTGGTGCGCTTCACTACTGACATTCCCTATCTCACGCAATGGGGTAAGCCTCTCCTGCTTGGTCCAGGATCCATACTCAATGCGCATACCGCTCATGAGTTCGTTGAGAAAAAGGAACTCATGTCGGCAGTGGATCTTTATGCTCAGCTCGGTCGCACGTTGCTTGCAATCAAGAGCGTTGGAACGTCGAGATGAAACTAGCTCTAATCGGATCGGGCGCGATGGGGCAACTAGTCGCTACTCAGGCGCGAGCTGCGGGCGATGAGATTGGAGCCACCCTAACGTCTCGTGACCAGGGGCGGACTATAGACGAGGTTGCTGCGCTATTGGGTGGTCATGATGCGGCGATTGATTTTTCAGTTGGCACCGCGGTGTTGAAGAATGCGGAAGCATGCGCCCGCGGGGGTGTGCCTCTGGTCGAGGGCACCACTGGATGGAAAGAGCACGAGTCTGAAGTCCGGCGTTTGTTTGCAGAACACGATGGGGCGCTTGTTTACGGCGCTAACTTCTCCATCGGCGTCAACGTTTTCTACCGGATTATCTCCCGGGCGTCGAAGTTGATGGCCGGTCTGGATCAATATGAGACCTTCATTGAAGAGGCTCATCACTCGCGAAAGCGCGACGCGCCATCGGGCACTGCATTAAAGTTAAGAGACTTGATGGCTGAACATATCAAAACTGACATTTCGATCTCGTCCACGCGAGCCGGTCATATTCCCGGCACTCACCGCGTTGGGTTTGATTCGGCCGCGGACCAAATCACTCTGACGCACATGGCTCGGTCGCGCGAAGGCTTCGCTGCCGGCGCGCTGCTCGCAGCGAGGTGGATTCCCGGCCGCAAGGGGATATATGAATTTTCTGCGGTCATCGATGAATTGATATCTTAGAGTTCTATTCTTCTCTCTTAGAAGGAGGCTGCCATGACTCAAAAAATCGATTGGTTGCGTGGCTGCGCAACCGCGCTGGTAACGCCCTTTAGCCCGGATGGCGAAATAGATGAAGACGCCTTAACCAGGCTGATTGAGTACCAGTTGGCCGGCGGCGTAAAGCTGCTGGTTCCCTGTGGCACCACCGGCGAAAGTGCCACCATGACCGAAGAGGAAGATCAGCGCGTGATCAAGCGAGCAATCGAGTTGGCCCACGGTCGAGCGCGTGTCATTGCCGGGACGGGCAGCAATTCAACCAGGTCAGCTATTGATAACTCGAGAATTGCCGAAGCTCTGGGCGCGGATGCCGTACTGGTAGTTGCTCCTTATTACAACAAGCCGACTCAGCACGGACTCTATGCGCACTTTCGCGCAGTTTCGGAGGCCGTTAGCATTCCGATGGTCATCTACAACGTGCCCGGAAGAACCTCTTGCAACATCTCGGCAGAGACTACGCTGCGGCTTGCCCGCGATTGCTCTAACATAGTGGCGACCAAAGAGGCGTCGGGAAATCTGGCCCAGATCATGGAGATTCTTCGCGATCGGCCCGAGGGCTTTCGCGTACTTTCCGGCGACGATGCCATCACCTTTCCTATGATCGCTCTCGGAGCGGATGGCCTTATCTCAGTGGCCGCAAACGAGGCCCCAGAGTTGATGGCCCGTATGGTCCAGCTTGCGCTCGACGGGAAATGGGATGAGGCGCGCGAGCTGCACTACCGGCTGTTGCCTTTGATGGAACTCAATTTCATCGAATCAAGTCCGGGGCCGGTTAAAGCCGGCCTGGCGATGATGAACTTAATCGGGGAAAACTTTCGATTGCCGCTGGTGCCAGTCCAGGAAAAGAGTCGCGCGCTCCTGAGGGTTGCCTTGATTGAACTTGGTCTGCTTCAACCCGAGCGGGCTGCCCACCCGGGGAACCCGGCCTGAAGGATCAAACAGTGCCACTACGTGAACAGATCGAGGCTCTTGCCGGTCAGACCCAGAACCAGTTTACTGTCGAGGATCGAGCTTTATTTGAGGAGTTCAAAACGGCCCTTAATAGAGGTGAGATCCGTGCCGCCGAACGGTCTGACGAAGGCGTATGGCGGGTAAACTCCTGGGTGAAACAAGGAATCCTGCTCGGGTTTCGCATGGGCCAACTAGTTGACATGTCGATCTCACCGGCATGGCGTTTCTTTGACAAAGATACGTATCCCGCGCGCCCCACAACTCTCGAAGACAATGTTCGTATTGTCCCGGGCGGCTCGAGCATTCGCGACGGCGCTTATATTGCTCCCGGCGTAGTTTGCATGCCTCCCATGTACGTGAATGTGGGCGCCTATGTGGATGAGGGGACAATGATTGATAGCCATGCGCTGGTCGGATCGTGCGCGCAGATAGGCAAGCGCGTTCACCTTTCAGCCGCGGCCCAGATTGGCGGTGTGCTGGAACCGGTTGGAGCGGTACCGGTGGTTATTGAAGATGATGTGCTGGTCGGCGGCGGTTGCGGAGTTTATGAAGGAACGATAGTTCATGAGCGGGCGGTTCTGGCAGCCGGTACAATCCTGACGGGCGCTACCCCTGTTTACGATCTGGCGCGCGAAAAGATTTATCAGCGGACCGCCGACGTTCCTCTGGAGATACCAGCCGGTGCGGTGGTTGTGCCTGGCTCACGCGATGTGCGTGGAGAGTGTGGTCGCGCCTGGGGACTTTCGCTTTACGCGCCGGTGATTGTGAAATATCGCGACGAAAGAACCGAACGATCAGTGCAACTGGAAGACTATCTGCGGTGACTGTTAGCACTACTCCGACCTTGATGTAGCTCCTACCATTCCTGCATCAACGACGGGACAATCACTTGGTTTTCGTGATTGTTCGTGTGATTTCGTGGATCGCTTTTGCGTCGGCGAAGACCCGATCACGAAATCACACGAAGCGGCACGAAAGAGATTGCGGGCCCTGGAGGTTCACATTTTATTGAGAGAGTTTCAGCCACCAGCATTTCTGCGCGGAATCGAACGGAGTCCAATTCGGGCGATCACCGATCGCGCGAAGCCGGGCGACATCAGTTTCGGTCTGGGTGAGCCGGATTTGCCAACCCCCGATGTGATTCGGAGGGAAGCACTTCGGGTTATTCAGGAAGAGCAGAATGGTTACACACTGCAAGCTGGGCTGCCGGCTTTGCGCGAACTTGTCGCTCACGACTATCCCCACCTTGATCTCTCCACTGATCGCGTGATCATCACCGCCGGGTCCCAGGAGGCAATGTATCTCGCCTTGATGACGCTGGTCGGAGCGGGCGATGAAGTGTTGATTCCCAATCCAGGCTTTGTCGCTTATCCGACAATTACCCGCATGGCCGGTGGCTCTCCAACCTTCTATCAACTGCCGGCCACCAGCGATTTCAGTTTCGATCTTGATGATTTCAAACGACAGCTCAGCCCGAAGACAAAAGTTGTCGTTTGTACCAGCCCCTCCAATCCGACAGGTCGCACGTTGACCGGGGACGAGCTGCGCAGTATGGCTCGAGCCGTCGCGGAGAGCGCCCCCGACGCATTCATAATCAGTGACGAAATCTATCGCGACCTTTACTACGCCGGAACCCGCCCCGGTTCCATCTCGGAGTTTTATCCGCGCACAGTGGTGATAAGCGGCCTTTCCAAGTCGATGAGCATGACCGGCTGGCGACTGGGATGGATTCTCGGCGACGAAGGAATGATACGTGCCGCACATCTGCTTCATGGCTATGTCACGACCTGCGCTTCGACGGTCTCGCAGAAGGCGGCGCTGGCGGCGTGGACCAACGAAGCGGCTGAAGCGCGCAGAAACATTCGCGCCACGTTCCAGCGGAGGCGCGATCATCTGCTGACATCGCTACGCAGCGCTGGCATGCGTTGCATTACACCCGAAGGAGCTTTCTATACGATGGTCGACATCCGCGATTACGGTTCGTCGATGGAAGTTGCAGAAGCAATACTGGAGGGTGGCGTGGTAACCGTCCCGGGCAACGCTTTTGGCAGTGAAGGAGAAGGCTTTTTGCGGGTTTCGTTTTGCGCTGACTTGCCAGTGCTTTCGGAGGGGGTCAAACGAATGGAAGCGGCTCTTGCGAAGCTGAAGAAGAAACCCGGCGTATGATAAAGTCGCCTGCGTAGAAAGTGTTGTAGAACCCATGACTAAAAAATTGCGCGTAGGAATACTTGGTGCTACCGGCATGGTCGGGCAGCGGTTCATACAACTGCTGGAGAGCCATCCGCAGTTTGAGATCACCGCCCTGGCCGCTTCCGATCGGTCAAAAGGCAAGAGTTTTGAGGAAGCTTGCACCTGGCGGTTGGCAGGCGAGATGCCGGGCTTCGTGAAAGCGATGGTGGTCGAAGCGCCGCAGCCTCCCCTCGATTGCGAACTGGTTTTCTCGAGTTTGCCGGGAGACATCGCCCGAGAAAGTGAAGGCAGTTTTGCGGCGGCGGGTTATCCGGTAATCAGTAACTCGTCGGCCTATCGAATGGATGCTGATGTGCCTTTACTTATCCCGGAGGTAAATCACCAACATCTCGCTTTGCTCGACAGTCAACGTAACAATCGCGGCGGACAAAACGGAAACGGTGCTGAAGCCGGAGGGACACTTAGCAAAGGATTCATTGTTACCAATCCAAATTGCTCGACGATTATGCTGGCCCTGGCCCTGGCCCCGCTTCACCAGAGATTTGGGGTGAAGAGCGTAGTGGCCACGACGATGCAGGCGCTTTCCGGCGCCGGCTATCCCGGAGTTGCGTCACTAGCCATCAGCGACAACGTGTTGCCGTTCATCCAGGGTGAAGAAGAAAAGATCGAGCAGGAAACGTTGAAGATACTCGGCGAGTTTGAAATCGACAAGATCCAGGACGCAGGTATGAATGTAAGCGCGCAGTGTCACCGGGTGAATGTCTCGGATGGCCACCTGGCGGCGGTGCGCGTGAAACTGGATCGTTCTGCGGCCATCGAGGAAGTCAGCGAAGCACTTGCTTCTTTTACAGCCTTACCGCAGGAGCTCGGCCTCCACTCAGCGCCGGAATACCCGATCCTTGTTCGTGAAGAAGCAGATCGTCCTCAACCGCGTCAGGATCGCGATGCCGGGAAGGGAATGAGCGTCACAGTAGGCCGGCTCTTTCCCGACAACGTGATGGACTATCGTTTCGTGGCGTTGAGTCATAACACCATACGAGGTGCGGCCGGTGCTGCGATTCTTAACGCGGAATTATTGATTGCTACCGGAAGACTGAAATAATTGAGAGTTCAGAGGTCAAGCAGTTCAGAGTTCAGACTTTAGCCTGTCTTTGCGAACCCAGAGCAACCTGAAGGTTGAACTCTGAACTTCTTGAAAGTTAACTATACACGCGATGCAATATGCGTTCAGTTGCTCTAATCTGCACGGCAAACAGGTGTCGTAGCATAATGGCCCATGCCATTTTTGTCTCGGAGGTTGATAAGCGAGGTTTGCTCGTTGAAGTCTATTCGGGGAGTGTCTTGGATTTCAGAGGCGCGCCTCCGATAGATGACACTACCAGGACATGCACGTTGCATAACACACCGGCGCCGAGGGAAGTGGCGACCTGGGTTCGCGATCTACCGCTCGACTGTATTACTCGTTTTCTTGTGATGGAGCAGTTTCATGCGGACGTCCTCATAGATTCTTACCTCATTCCGCCGGAGCGAGTCAGTTTGTTAGGTGAGTTTGATCCCGAACAACGCGGCGCGGAGATAGCCGACCCCTTTAGCCGGGGCAGCGTTGTTTATGAAGAATGCTACGAGCAGATTCGCGAGTGTATCGTTAACTACCTTGATACGACCGACGAGCTAATCGTGTAACAATCCAGCGTTGATGGTGAAGGCTCTTCTCTATCTCTGTACTCGAGACTGGTCAATCTGCGGTTGGACCACTTTCTGATAGCAATCCGGGCAAATGCCATGGCTAAACATCACATCTGAGTGCTCCATTAGATAGCTGTCCAGTTGCTGCCAATAGTTTTGCTCGTCGCGAATATTCTTACAATATGAACATATGGGTAGCAACGCCTGGAGTTGTTTGACCTGGGCCAGGGCTTCCTCGAGTTCGCTGACGCGATCGGCGAGATTTTTCTCCAACTCTAGTACTTGTACACCGACCTGTACTCGAGCGCGCAATTCCGCACGGTCAAAGGGCTTGGTCAAATAATCATTCGCCCCGGCATCGAGTCCGGCGACAACGTCGGCTCGCTCTCTCTTGGCCGTCAGCAGAATTATATAGGGCGGCGTTGACGTGGGAATCTCGCGTACCCGGCGGCATATCTCCACCCCGTCCAGCCCGGGCATCATCCAGTCAAGAATCGCCAGCGAGGGAGCGTCCGCACGCTGTAGGGCAGTCCAGGCCTGCGCACCGTCGTCGGCAACCATTACTTGATGGCCAAACTTCTCGAGCGTTGCTTCGAGGACGCGCCGCGAGACCGGATTATCTTCAGCAATTAATATTTTCATTTCTTTTCACACTAGTTGCAGGGCACTGGCGAGCACAGGCTCGACACGTTCAAACTCCTCTTCAAGCTGGGCCAACATGATCTTAGCCCCGGCTAACTCGTTTGAGACGAGCTCCTCCTCAAATTGAGCGCACAAAATAGCCATTCGGCGAATGCCAAGACTGCCGCTGCTGCCTTTGAGGTGATGCACGGTCTCTCGTAGCCCACTCATGTCCTCGTTATCCATCGCCGTGTGCAATTCGGTAAGCCGCTCTTTTGTGTCCTTCGTGTACAACTCTATTAGCTCAGCGATCAGATCGGGACTACTCTCCTGTTGCAGCTCGCGAAAACTTGCCAGCCGTGAAGGGTCAAACGTCTGTTCCGTGGGGTCTGCAACGGACGGGTCCGTTAGCACCCTTTCTTGTTGCTGAGCGGGCGCGGCAATCCAGCGTTCGAGTAGCCGTCGCAGTTCCAGGGCCTTGACGGGTTTGCTCAAATAGTCGTCCATGCCGACTGAAAGACACTTCTCACGTTCTCCTTCCATCGCGTGGGCGGTCATGGCAATGATGATGGTGCGCGTGGGCAAAGCCTTTTCTCGGCGGCGGATCTCGGCAGTCGTCTCGTAGCCGTCCATCAAAGGCATCTGACAGTCCATTAGCACAATGTCGTAGGCGGTGGTTGCGAGCGCGTCGAGTGCTTCACGGCCGTTTACGACGGAGTCAGCAGCGTAGCCAAGTCTGTACAACTGCTGGAGTGCCACTTTCTGATTCACTACATTGTCTTCGGCCAGGAGTATGCGCAACTGCTTGCTTCCGTTCTCGTGGAGCTGCTGACTGGGAGTGTCCTGTTCCAACGCGAGAACTGAGTGCGCAGGTTTTTTCCCTGCCTGAGCAAATCTTGTTTCGCCTCCTCTGATGAGCGCCAGTGAGTCGAATAGCTGCGTCTGTTTGACGGGCTTGGTGAGACATCTGGCTATTCCAGCCCGGCGGAGGGTTTCGCAGTCATCACGCTGGCCAAGAGACGTCAGCATCAATAACCGCGTGTCACTAATACTTGCATCGCTGTGGATCGAACGTGCCAGCGCCATGCCGTCCATCTCGGGCATTTGCATGTCGATTATCGCCACTTCGTAAGGCATGCCGGCGGCTGCTTCACGACGCATGATCTGCAAAGCCTCGGCCCCGCTTGGTACACAAGTCGACTGCATTCCTCGGAACCGAAGCTGGCGCTCCAGGATCCGGCGGTTGGTCTCGTTATCGTCCACAACGAGCACGCGCATATCTGACAGGTTCGTTGACGCGTTTGAAGCATTAACTTTTCCCACCTCTTGTTTCTCAAAGCGCCCGGTGAACCAGAATGTAGAACCCACGCCCTCTTTGCTCTCGATCCCGATCTCGCCGCCCATCAACTCCACCAATTGTTTAGAGATGACTAACCCAAGGCCGGTGCCGCCGTACTTGCGTGTAGTCGAACCGTCGGCTTGTACGAATGCCTGGAACAGTTTGCGTTGGCCCGCTTGACTGATGCCAATGCCGGTGTCGGTAACAGCAAAACGCAACGTGGCATGGGTGGGAGCATCTGACTCCAGTGTCACGGTCACGACCACTTCACCCGCCTCGGTAAACTTGACCGCGTTGCCGATAAGGTTGGTCAGGACCTGGCGAAGTCGTCCGGCGTCGCCGCGCAAAGCCACCGGCACATCGCTTTCAATTAAGGAGGCGATCTCGATATCTTTGGCCTGTGTGCGTTCAGCAAAAATTTCGAGCGGACCTTCGACGGCCGGGAGCAAATCAAAGTCCAGCTTCTCGAAACGAAGCTTGCCTGCTTCGATTTTGGAGAAGTCGAGAATGTCGTTGATGACGCTCATCAATGCATCGGCGCTGGCTCCGATGGTCTCAGTAAATTCTCTTTGTTCGGTGGTCAATGCCGTGTCGAGCAGGAGGTCAGTCATTCCAATTACACCGTTCATGGGCGTGCGGATCTCGTGCGACATGTTAGCCAGGAATTCCGACTTGAGGCGCGTTGATTCGAGAGCGGCGTCGCGTGCCTGTTTCAGATCTTCTTCAATTCGCTTCTGCTCTGTGATGTCATGATCGGTTCCCTTGATCTTCACGATGCGACCATGTTCGTCACAAATGACTCTCACATTGGCGCGGAAAACCCGCACGGTTCCACCGGGTTGAATGATGCGATAGTCATAACCAAAGTCTGTCTTTGCCTGCCGCGATCTCTCATTAAGTTCTTTAACCACAGGCTGGTCATCTGGATGGATCATGGAGAGATATTCGTCAAAAGATAATCCGAACTCACGCTGATCGAGACCAAAGATACGCCACAGTTCGTCCGACCACTTCGCCTCGCCCGTAGCCGGATCAAATTCCCAACTTCCAAGGTGAGCGATTGCCTGAGCTTCAGACATCCGCATTTCATTAATCTTGAGTTCTTCTTGCATTCGCTTGCGCTCGGTGATGTCTTGCATGGTGGCACGAATCCCGATAATTCGCCCGCCCGGGTCAGTGAGCATCTGATCTTCAAGCTGAACTTCCATAAGCGTCCCATCCTTACGCCGGAAGGACCGCTCCACACTGGGCAGGTGTTTTACCCCCGCGAGCTTTTCCGCAAAGGTGTCGCGCGCAACCTCTGCCTCTGCGATGAACTCCCAGACATGGTGTCCGATCATTTCTTCGGAAGAATATCCGAGCATTGATAGTTCCGTTGTGTTGACACAGGTGATTCGTCCCTCAATATCCAATTCATGGTAACCAACCGGAGCATCGAAGAAGAGATCACGAAAGCGGCGATCGCTCTCCATCAAGGCATCCTCAGTTCGTTTGCGCTCTGTTATGTCCCGCCCAATACCCTGGATGCCCGTCACTACGCCGTCATGAACGATCAAACGGCTGCTGATGTTCATCATTACGCCGCTGCCATCTTTGGCAAAAATCTCCAGATCAAAATTCGAGTGGCGTTCGCTTTCAAGATTTCTTGCCAGCCGTTGACGCACCCGTTCCGCATCGCTCGCACCGATCACGTCAGCGATGTTCATCTGCAGCGCTTCCGCCCGCGTGTAGCCGGTGACCCGCTCACCCGCTCTGTTGAGCGAGGTAAATCTTCCTGACAAGTCTACGGTGTAGATAATGTCGTTAGCATTTTCGATCAGTTCGCGATATTCCTCCTCACTCTGACGAAGTGCGTTCTCTGCTTGAATACGCTCGGTGATATCCTGTGACGTTCCCACCATTTTGACGGGCCGCCCAGTCTCATCGGCAGTTACGCGACCATTGGACTGAAGTATTCTCAAGGTTCCGTCCGGGCGGACAATGCGATAGTCGAAGGTCGGGAACACTTTATCCTCAAGAGCCCGTTCGATTGCGTTCTCCAACAACTTCCGATCGTCCGGTTGGATACAGGCGAAGAACGATTCATAAGTCAGGTCGAGGTCCTCTGGTTCGAGGCCGAGGATGCGATAATGTTGGTCTGACCAGGTCACTTTGTTCGTCTGAATATCCCATTCCCAACTACCGAGGTTGGCGATCGTCTGTGCTTCCATGAGCTGCATTTCGTTTGTCTTGAGTTCCAGTTCGATCTGCTTACTCTCGATAGCCAAGCCAAGCTGATCTCCGACTGCGGCCAGAAACTCCAGGTCTCGCTGGCTAAATGCATCCTCTTTCTCGTAATCCTGCACAACCAACACACCGATGGTGCGCGAACCGGTGCGCAAGGGAACGCCCAGCCACGAAGCAGGCCTGGTTCCGCTCAGGTGGAATCCACCCTGTTCATTGATCAGCCTTTCCCGTTCTTTCGTCATTAGGAGCGGTTGTCCTGCGCGTAACAGATAACTACTAAAGCTCTTATCTACAGGTCGCGGTGCCGGGGCAGGATCAAACTGGTCAACCCAGAAATCAAAGTGCATTAAGTCAGTGTCCAGATCGTGAAGTGCGATGTAGCAATTCTCGGCGGGCAGAAGTTTGCCGATTGCGATGTGAACGAGGTCAAACAATCCGTCCAGACTATCCGTCGTGATAACACCCTGAACTATTTCAGAGATAACTTGTCGTTCGGATTCAGCCCGCCTGCGTTCGGTGACGTCACGCGCCATGCCCTGCACTGCTACGGCAGTACCATTCTCATAGATCAGCCGGGTGCTGACCTCGACAGGTATGCGCCGGCCGTCCTTTGCCTGCACTTCGATTTCGTAGGTGGTCATCCCCTTGCCGTCCAACTTCTTGTTAAGATTCGCGCGAATCTGCTCTACAAATTCCGGAGCCATAAAGTCGGCAAAGTTCTTGCCGACGATCTCGTCGCGGGTGAATCCAGTGAGGTGTTGCGCGGCCCGGTTTGCTGATATGTATGTGCCATCAAGAGTATGCACATAGATTGGGTCCTGGGCATTTTCAAACAAATCGCGGTAGCTTTCTTCGCTCTGACGAAGCGCTTCTTCAACCTGTTTGCGCTCGGCGATGTCAGACTGCAAGGTTTCGTTGGCGTAGGCCAATTCCGCAGTGCGCTCAGTGACTTTGGCCTCCATCTCGTCGCGGGCGCGCCGCAAGGCATCTTCGGCTTGCTGGCGCTTGATGATGTCGGCTTGCAGAGCTTCGTTTGCGGTCGCCAGATCCGAGGTTCGTTTTTCAACTATCGCCTTTAGATCATCCTTGGAGACGGTTGTATTTTGAAGATTCTCAGCCATCTGGTTGAAGGCAGCGGCCAGATCTCCAACTTCATCACGGCTCTTCACCTCGGCTCTGGCGTTAAAGTCTCCGGAAGTTAATCGACGCGTGGCCTGGACCAACTGACGAATCGGGCGGCTAATTCTAAGTGCGATAATTGTTCCGCTAAATAAACCAATGATTAGGAGAATGAGGAGATAAATGCAGACAGTCTTAATGATGGATATTGTGTTGGCATCCATTAACCTGACATTTTCGAGCGATCTATTCAGGTTCTGACGACTCAATTCATAAAACTGCGAGCGCAGTTTTTCTAAACTCTCTTCTTCGGAATCAAGCGCCTCGACCTCCACCCTCAAAGCTGCTACTTTGTCACCCGCCGTAAAAAGACCCGCTATTTTACCGAATCCATCGACGAGCAATTTGTGTTTGTTCTCGATGTCACGCGTGAGGGCCGCTGCTTCTTTTCCTGCAGCGAAGCCTTTATTCCTTTCCATCACCGCTTGATATCCGCTCTCAAGCTCGTCGAACTCCGCAATGTATTTGCTATTATCGAAAAGGAATAGATTTGCCTTGGCCATTTCCTGTTTCCAGGTAATAGACTCCGCTTCCAACTCATGCTGTAAGGCGAGACTGTGAGTGTGGATTGTTTCGGCATGCTCGATTGTTGTTAATAGAAACGGAAACACGATCGCGTATTTTTTTACCGCCCGGACCTTTTCGACGGATTCTTCAATCCCCGGTTGTTCAGATCTGATAAGACTTTCGAGTGCTAGTTCGACTTCATGCTGCGCCGGCTCAACTTCCTCGATCTTAGTTTGAATCGCCTGGGTGGGGTTGCCGGCTTTGTAAAGCACAGTTACTTTATTAAACTTTGCGCTGAGCAGGTCGTACTGATTAGCGAGTTGTAGAAGCGTCTTTTGTTCTTCTGGAAATGCTCCCTGAAGAGGTCGGAGCTTCTGTATCCGCTCTGAAAACTCCTTCTGATGTTGGTCAAACTCCTTCAGGTATTCTTCATCGCTTAACAGTAAGTAGTTGGTCATCTCGGAGACTTGCTCACGGAGAATGTTTTGCGCTTCCATCTGAAGGCGCAATTCTTCGGTCCGGTCATACATGTCCTGAGCATGAGCGACCGTTGTTGTCATCAACCGGTAACTGGCTCCTAGAAACGACAGGACCAAAACAACGAAGAGCACGTAACCGCCGATGATTTTCGTTCCGATGTTCCTTCGCATTATTTAGCTTCGACCCTCAATTAGTTCGTCAGTTGAGCAGGCATCGACCCGGATGTTACTGGCTGCGGCGCAGGGTATTGAATTCATAGACGACTTTGATAACTGCCCCAAAATTGTCCGAGTCAGCGGTCAGTCCGACCGGCGCCCCGACGCCAATCTCCCAGCTGCGCGGCAACCGCCAAACCAACCCGGGTGTGGCGTACATCTCTCGCTCACGTCCGTTGTGGTTCCAACGATTCGTGGTGAGATTAAACTCGCCTGTGAACACCAGATGGCGGAAGGGTATGAACGTTCCGACATTGAAATTGAATTTGTGCGCCGCAGGTTCCTGGTCCGCCGCCGCCACCTGCCCATGCGCACGCTGAACAAAGCCCACGCCCACCTGCGAAAAGATCTGCATGTGGTTCAACTTCGGGAAATCCCTGGCCACGATTAGATATGGTTCATATTCGATGAATCCTTCGCTCAGGTTTTTTTTCACGCTGCCGGTCGGTACCGTGACTTCAAAGCCGACCGCGCTGTGAAAGTTAGAACGCCGGATATTCATAAAGCTGTATTGCGTGCCGATGTTGAGGTCACCTCTTCCGCTGGTCGCTTCTTCTCCGGTTGCGGTGCGGCGACTCATTGCGTTCCATTCAAGCTCTACTTGCCAACGGTCAGTGATGCCGTATTCAAGATTGAACGGAGTCTGGACGGATGAATGATCCTTGCCTCTGCTGAAACGGGAGATGTAGGAAAGCTGCAACTCGCCGCGCTCCTGCGTATAGACCAGCCCGGTCTGGAAAACCTCCTGGATCGGCTGCTCTCTCGGTTCAACATCCCGGTCCTGTGCTGAAGCGAGGGGCGTCATCAGTAAGAGCGACAACGTGGCGGCGCAAATAATCCAAAATGAGGGTTTCATGATTTTCAGTCCTTCTATTCCCATAAGGGTGGCAGTGTAGATTGGCTAGTCTGTCATCGGGACGTATTCCCGATGCGAGACTGATTGGTAATGATTTCACCGAAGCGATCCCTTCCTGGGAGCGTCAACAAACCTCAGTCAAAGCTGGTTGGAGCAACGCCGATTCAGATCTCTTGGAGTAGGGTTTCGCAGATATAAAAGGGGCAGGGAAGGGGAAAATAGGGGCAGTACGGTGCATAATACCGATGCTATTTTGCACTACTTAACCCGCGCAGCCCTCCGGGCGTTGCTTCTGAAAGACAGGTGCATTCAACGTGCCAAAGCCGGGCGCATAACGGATCAAGTTGAACGTTCAATTGTTTCTACGGGCAAGACAATCTTGAACTAAACGAAGGACCCTCTCTTGTCGCAGGCTCGCAACTTCTAGCCATCCGAAGGCCGGTAGGCATTCTCAGGTGGGATAACCAATTGAATGCTATCAAGGATTTCCTGATTAGAAAAAGGCTTCGCGAGAATATGATCGGCGCCAAAGCTCTTGGCCATTTCAAGGTAATTCTTTATTCCGGTTCGGCCGCCTCCCGACATCGCTATGATCTTGACATCAGGATCAATGCGCCGGAGCTCTCTTATTGTTTCCAACCCTTCTTTGTCCGGCATCACAAGGTCGGTTACAACCAGATCGGCTGGATGCCGGTTATAGATCTCCAGAGCCTCGTTTCCGTTGCCGGCCTCCTGCACCTGATGTCCCGCGCGCTCCAGGACTAATTTAAGCATTGGCCGCAAGTGTTCATCGTCCTCAACAAGTAAGATACTTGCCATATCTCATTCCTCTTTCTTTTTGGTCAATGCCCGGTGAACGGCTTGACCGATAGTATCTGCAGTAGTTGGTTTTATCAGTAATTCACGGATACCGATAGCCGTTGTTTTTTCCGGGTTGATCGTGCTGCTGTAACCGGTCAACATTATCACCGGTATTCCGGGACGAACCTTCAGCATGTCTATTGCCAAATCGGCCCCGTTCATATCGGGCATGATGTAATCAGTGATTACCAGATCAAACCGGGAGGGGCATGCATGGAAGGCTTTTAATGCTTCAACACTATTGGTATGCGTCGTGACTTTATAACCAAGGCGCTCCAGCCTTTCTTTGCCCAGGAGTACGAGCGGCGCTTCGTCGTCAACAAACAGTACGTGCTGGCCACGTCCCGGTGGACTTTCGGAGGACTGAATGGCTGACTCGGGTGCTACGCCCTCGTGCACCGGAAAATAAATGTTGAAAGTTGTTCCCTCGCCTGGCCGGCTGGAAACAGAAATCGCGCCATCGTGGTCTTTTACGATGCCATAGACCGTCGCCAGTCCTAGCCCGGTGCCTTCGCCCGGCCCTTTGGTCGTAAAGAAGGGTTCAAAGATGCGCTTCATCGCCTGCGGACTCATTCCGACGCCATTGTCACTGACGGTCAACTGCAGGTACCTGCCTTCATGCAAGTCGACGTGTGTTTGGACGGCATCGGCATCAATATTGAGCGCCAACAGTTTAACTTCAAGGATGCCCCCTCGCTCACTCATTGCATGCATGGCATTCGTGCCCAGGTTCATCATCACTTGATGGACGCGCATTGCATCGCCCAGGAGTGGGGGAAGCTCAGGCGCGATCTCGGTAACTATTTCAACCGTTGAGGGAAGCGAGGCGCGCAGCAGATCGAGTGCCTCATCGAGAATCGGCCCGATGCTTATTAGTTTCCGATCTGGTTCCTGTTGACGGCTAAAGGCAAGGATCTGCTTCACCGATTCTTTGGCCCGACCGGCGGCCTTGAGCACCTGACCAAGATGACTCTGAGCCTGATGGTCGCTGGGGAGATCAGCGGCAGCGAGCTCCGAATAGCCAAGGATGGCGGCGAGAACATTATTGAAGTCGTGAGCGATGCCTCCCGCCAGCGTCCCGATGGATTCCATCTTCTGGGCCTGCTGCGACCTCTGCTCTTTCGTGCGCTCCTGCTCCAGGAGCCTCACGTTCTCGATGGCGCTGGCGGCCAGGTTAGCAGCCAGCCGCAGCGCCGTAACGTGTTCGACTTTGTATGTGTCACCGTCATCGTTCTGAATCTCGAGAACACCTATTACGCGGCCCATAATCACCATCGGCGCGATCAAGGCCGGTCGGGTCACGACAAGATCCTCCGACCCGAGCCAAAGGACGGGGCGGTTAAGCATTTCCTTTCCGAGGTCTTCGCAAACAAATATTTCTCCAGTCCTGATAGCTCGCCCGATGGGCCCATCCCCTACCGGAAGTGGCGGCAGTTCCGAGGGTGACACTTCCGCGCCTTCAGCCCATACGTAAACCGCTTCGCGCACTTGTCTCTGGGGATAGTAGATGGCGATTACGATGCCCTTGCAAGGCGCAGAAGCGAGCGTGAACTCAGACAGCGCGCGATAGACAGTAGTCAGGTCCCTTGCAGAGCCGAGCGACTGCGCGAGCAAGGCAAGCCGGTTGAGCAGCCGCTCATACTCCGTGATGGCCCGGCGATCTGCTTCCTGTAGTGCGGCTTCCGCCCGCTTGCGTTCGGAGATGTCGCGGATAGCGGTTGAGATGTACGTTTTACCGGCGACGATGGAGGTTGAAACGGAGGCTTCTACCCTGAGCAATGAGCCGTCTTTCCGCTTGGTCATGAACTCATAGATCGATGGTGGAGAATCTCCGCGCAAACGAGCTGCGCTATACTCAGTCATTCGTTCCACTTCGTCGGGGGGTAATAATTCGGCGATGTCGATACCAAACATTTCCTCTGCTGTGTCGTATCCGACCATCTCTGAATACGATTTATTGGTATAGACGACTTTGCCCTTGTCTTCGACCATAATGCCGTCACGCGAAGTAGTCAGGACTAAGTTCAGCCACTCGTTGCTCTCCTTTTGCTTCTCTTCTATTTGCCTGCGCTCGGTGATGTCCTGGGCGGTTCCCAACATCTTGATGACGCGCCCAGTCGCGTCGACGACGACCTTGCCAGCGGCCTGGACGGCCACAATGGTTCCATCCGGGCGGAGGACCCGGTGCTCAAACGCGCGGAACACTTTATTGCGAAGGCTCTCCTGAATTGTGCTTTCAACTAACCCCCGGTCGTCAGGGTGGACTGAGGCTAAATACGCTTCAAGGGTCGAGTCAAACTCCATCGGCTGAAGGCCGAAAATACGGTAGAGTTCCTCCGACCAACTCACAGTATTCGCGAGGACATCCCACTCCCAACTGCCCAAATGGGCTATGTGCTGTATTTCTGTGAGTTGCATTTCGATCGCCCTGAGTTCCTATTTCGAGCCCGTTGCAAGGTTTCTTGGATTGACGAATTCAGATTTGTGAATAGAATGCTGGGCTAACGGCGATGAGTTGCTGGGGTGAGGACAGTAACTTGATGAGGCTGAATGTCTCCGCCAACCGATGTGAGGCCGGGCCAAACCCGGCCTCTCGGTTTTTAGAAGCCAACTGACCTCCGGGCGTGTCGCTTTCGACAAAACCCGAGGTTGAAGATGCAAAGGCAGCACGTCCTATTTACCCGGCCCGCTAATCCCTCGTCAATTCGTCCATGCAGCGCGTGGTGAGAGCGCCGGGGCGGTTGAATCCGCGCCTATTTTGTGACGCTTGATCATGCGGTCAAGAGTTTTCCGGTCCACGCTCAGCACGCGCGCCGCTGCCTGTTTGTTTCCTCTCGTGTGCGTTAGGACACGTGTAACGTAACGTCCTTCAATTTCAGCCAGCGGAACCCACTCCTCATCGAGATCGGTTTGGTTCACGTCTATAGGCATCTCGCCGTTAACGGCCTCGCGATAGTTTCTGACCCGGTCGGGCAAGTCCTGCGTTCGGATTGTTCCGTCGCACATGGCGGCCGCGCGTACTACGGCATTTTCCAGCTCTCTGATGTTTCCCGGCCAGGGATATGTCTCCAGCATTGCCAGGACTTCGGGCGAAAACGCCACCGAAGAATTCAGCGAATAAACGCGGTCTGCGAAACACTTCGTCAGTGGCAATATGTCCTCTCTTCTCTCTCGAAGGGGCGGCAGCACAATTGAGACAGCATTCAAGCGATAGAAAAGATCCTGGCGAAACCGTCCAGCTTTTACTTCCGCTTCGACGTCCTGGTTGCTCGCGGCAATCACCCGCACATCCAGCTTCTGCGTCTGATTCGAGCCGACGCGCCGAATCTCGCCTTCCTGAAGTGCTCGCAATAACTTCACCTGAAATCCCGGAGTAGTTTCTGTAATCTCATCGAGGAATATGGTGCCCCCATCAGCTTCCTCCCAAAGGCCGCGGCGATCCCGGTCGGCTCCAGTGAATGAACCGCGCACGTGACCAAACAACTCGGATTCGATTAACTCCGATGGTATGGCGCCGCAGTTTACCGCCACGAACGACTTCTCAGCCCGCTTGCTGCGATGGTGCAAAGCCGAAGCGACGAGCTCTTTTCCGGTCCCTGATTCCCCCGTCAGGAGCACCGGAAGATTGGTTCCCGCAACGCGGCCCACCTGCTTCATTACATCGATAAACACTCCACTCCGCCCCACCAGATCGAGATCTGATTCGGAGGCGCCCGCGCTTTTTCGGGACAACAGCCGATGATGCGGGGTCTTTGATAGTCGCTGGGCCAGCGCACTGGAAAGTGATTTCAAGGCTTCGACACCGAATGGCTTTAAGAGGTAATCGTAAGCTCCGAAAGCCGTCGCATCCAACGCACCCGCAGCAGTGCCATGTCCGGTCATCAAGACAACCTTGGTCTGCGGTAATTCTTCTTTGAAGCGCTTCAAAACGCTAAATCCGTCAGCGCCGCCCATCACCACATCGCAGAAAACCGCCGACCACTTCTGCTCGCGCAACATCTCAAAAGCCGTCTCGGCAGAATCAGCTTCGCTGACTTGCCAGCCATCATCCAGCAGAACCAGGCCTACAAATCCACGTACCTGGGGGTCGTCATCTATTACTAATGCGTGCATCTTATTTCCTCCTGCCTTGAGTTTATTCAATTGCGATTATCGAATCCGAATTCAGTTAGGCGCACAGCGCTTTTTGTTCGACTTGCGGGCTTTGACGCGACACGAGCAGTCGCTCCAGAGCATCGCCAGGTAAAGGTTTGCTGAACACAAAACCCTGAATCTCGTCACACCTGAGCAAATGTAGAAATCTCCACTGCTCCTGTGTTTCGACTCCTTCAGCCACGACTCGGAGTCTCAGGTTGTGTGCCAGGGTGATGATTGCCATCACCAAAGCTGCATCATCCTGATCTGTGCTGACATCCTGGACAAACGATTGATCGATCTTCAACGCGTCGATCGGCAATCGTTTCAGATAAGACAGCGAGGAAAAGCCAGTGCCAAAATCGTCAATTGAGATCGTCACTCCCATCGTCTGAAGTCGGGTGAGTACATCTATGGTCGTCTCTGCCTTAGTCATGATTGAGCTTTCGGTGAGTTCCAGCTCCAGAAATGCAGGCGCGAGTCCTGTCTCACCCAGGATGCGAAACACAGTTTCTGCCAGGTCCTGTCGCTCCAGCTGAAGCGCGGAAATGTTTACGCTCACGCGCATCGGAGCGAATCCTTGTTCCTGCCAACTCTTGTTCTGGCGACAAGCCTCCCGCAATACCCACTCACCAATGGGAAGGATAATTCCGGTTTCTTCAGCCAGAGGAATGAAGTCGGCTGGTGAAACGAGACCCAGGGACGGATGTTGCCAACGTACGAGTGCTTCAATCCCACTAATCTGTAATGAATCCAGCACTACCCGCGGCTGATAATGAAGCAGCAATTCCCTGTTCTCGATCGCCAGGCGGAGACTCGTTTCAAGCGCCAAACGTTTCGAAGCAATTTCGTTCATATCGGCGGTGTAGAACTGATAGTTGTCACCCCCGGCAACCTTGGACCGGTAGAGAGCTGCACCGGCGTTTTTAAGCAGACTCTGGCTATCCTCACCATCCAGGGGAAAGAAACTAACTCCCAGGCTTGCCGTTCCAAAGATCTCCTGCCCCTCCAGATTGAAGGAAGGTTTCATCACTTCGCGAATTGCACTAATGGTTTCCAGCACGTCTCTGGTCTGGCGAATCGAGGTCAGCAGAATGGCAAACTCCTCACCACCAAACCGCGCTACCGTGCCGCTCTCCGTGATGCAACGCCTGAGTCGCGCAGCAACGTCCTTCAGCAATCGATCACCGAGCGGATGGCCTAAGGTGTCGTTAACTTTTTTTAGTTGATCCAGGGAAACAAAGAGGATGGCGAGCTTCTGATTCGCGCGGTGACCCACTGCCAGAGCCTGTGCCAGCCGGTCTTCAAAGAGTGTGCGATTAGGTAAATCGGTTAAGGTGTCGTAATAAGCCAGGTGATCAACTTCGGCGGTTCGCTCCCTCAACAAGCTCTCGATCTGTTCTTTGTAAATCCGTTTTTCTTGCAGCAGAACTGACTGCCTCAGCGCCCGTTCAACTGCCGCCTCGAGGTGGAGGATGTTGAAGGGTTTCATGATGTAGTCGAACGCCCCAACATGAATGGCGCCGATAGCCGCTTCGATGTTGCTTTGACCGCTGACCATCACGACCACGCAGTCCGGAGTAATCGAATGGACGCGCGGCACCAGTTCCAAACCGCTCATGCCGCCCATTTGAATGTCACTGATCACTAGATCAAAGTGAGACTTCTCCAGGGCGATTAGAGCGTCCTCAGCAGATTCCGCTTCAGTACAATCATATTTATCAGTCAAGACGTTCAACAGTAGGGCCCTGATGTGCTCATCATCGTCAATAATCAGAATAGGCGGTTTTTCGCTGTGGTTAGGCACTTCAAATCCTTATCAAAACGGTTAGGGAATCTTTGGCGAATTTTTGTGGATTGATCCGCCCAGGCACTTCAGAAGATGTGGGGCGAAAAAGGGCGGACGGGAGTAATGACTGGGGTATAAGTCCCCGGGCAGGCCGCCGCGCAGCGGTATTAAGCTGCGTACTTTCGTCAACGCATTCCTCATACCCAAGAAAACCACGACCGGCGAGGGGTCTCCAGAGCCACAAATGGCGAAGCATAGCCGTGAGATTTAAGCTACGCTGCAGCCGGTTACCGCGGATGTGGTCGCAGTTCTTCATAAAAGGTGTTCAACCCCCGAATCCAACACCTCTCTGACCTTTCGGGCTGCAGTAGCGGCATCAAATGGTTTTTGAATAAAACTCAGGCTTGCATCGAGCAGACCGTGACGCACTATCGCATCGTCGGTGTACCCTGACATGTAAAGCACTTTCAATTTCGGTTGTAGTGCGGTCAATTCCTCGGCCAGTTCACGCCCGCTCATTTGCGGCATCACTACATCAGTCATCAGGAGATGAATTTTTGAGCCGTGCAGCTCGGCGAGCTTGAGCGCTTCTTCACCGTTCGCGGCCGCCAGCACGTCATAGCCCTGCTGTTCCAGAATCTCCTGCACTATCCGGCGGACCTGATCTTCATCTTCAACGAGAAGCAGCGTCTCGCTCCCCCTCGCGACCATCGGCATGCCGGCATTGGCTTGATCGCCCACGATCTCATCGATACAGGGGAGATATATTTTGAAGCTGGTACCTTTGCCGGGCTCGCTATAAAGCCAGATGTGACCGTCACTCTGCTTCACTATTCCGTAGACAGTCGCCAACCCTAACCCGGTGCCTTTGCCCGTCACCTTGGTTGTGAAGAAGGGCTCAAACACGTGTTTCTGCAGCTCGGCATCCATTCCACAACCCGTATCGCTGACGGCCAGCATCACGTATGGACCACCTAAAGCCGCGTGACTGTATGCATAATCGGAAGAGAGAACAGCATTGGCGGTTTCAATAGTCAGTTTTCCGCCGGCTGGCATCGCATCCCGCGCATTCACAATCAGATTCAACAACACCTGTTCTATTTGACCCGGATCCGCTTTCACCTTGCCGAGATTAGGATCAGTTATCGCCAGTAGATCAATATCCTCGCCGATGAGCCGCCGCACCATCTTGTCCAGCTCAAAAACCACTACGTTCAGATCCAGTATTTTGGGTTGCAGGATTTGTTTTCGACTAAAGGCAAGCAACTGACGGGTGAGTCCGCTAGCGCGATCACTGGCCTTCTTGATTTCTTCTACGCTGACGCGAAAAGGGTGATCATGGTCCAGTTTGTTGAGAAGAATGCTTGAGTAGCCACCTATGACGGTCAACAGGTTGTTGAAATCATGGGCCACACCGCCCGCTAATTGCCCAATGGCTTCGAGTTTTTGCGATTGGCGAAGTTGTTCTTCGCTGTCGCTCAAAGCTTGCTCAACTCGCTTGCGTTCGATGAACTGACCGATCTGGCTGCCGATAGTAACCATCATTGCCAGCAGATCGGGATCCGGTTCGCGGATGGAGCGGCTCAAAAATTCCATCACGCCCAGGATTTCCGATCGAAACCGGATCGGGAAAGCGCACGCGCTGTGTAAACCTGTTTTCGCGGCGCCGGCGGACCGGGGGAAATTGGTGTCTTCAACTACGTCAGCAATCCAGATGGGTTTACCATCATGCCAGACCTGTCCGGGAAGTCCGATTCCCGGAGCAAAAACTGACTCACAACTAATGCTCTGGAACTCGTCCGCTTCACCCCCCAGAGACTGCCAGACCTGCGAGCAACGCAAAACATTTGCGTCGGGGTCGACAGTCCAAAGCGATCCGTATTCCCACTTCAGACTTTCACAAACTGCCTGAAGGATTTTTGAAGCACCCTCATCGATTGTGTTTGATTCAGCTAACGCGCGAGTCACAGTGTATTGTGCAGACAACCGATTCTCGGCTTTTTTTCTATCCGCAATGTCTCTCAGATAACCGGTGAACATCGGATTACCTTCCAGTTCATTTCGCGTAATCGTAAGTTCAACTGGAAACTCTGTGCCATCTGCGCGTGTGGCGCTTAGTTCTAACCGTTTGCCCATCTGTCGGACTTCAGCCGTTGCCAGGTAGCGAGCTAGGCCCTGTCGGTGGGCATCCCTGAAACGGCAGGGAATTATCAGGTCAGCCATGTCCTTACCAATTGCCGCTGCGGCGGTGTAGCCAAACGCCTTTTCCGCGGCCGGATTCCAATCTACGACTAACCCTTCGCTGTCCATGGTAATGATGGAATCCATTGCTGATTCAAGGATGGCATGCTTGCGAGCCTCGCTGTCGCTCAGCGCCTTCTGAGCTTGCTTGCGTTCCGTAATGTCGCGGGCAATACCCTGCACGCCGACAGGAACTCCATCCTTTAGCACCAGCCTGCTGTTTACTTCGACCGGGATCCGGCGCCCGTCCTTGGAGATCACCATCAGCTCATATGCAGTGACGCTATCACCGGCAAGCTTGCGCCGAAGCATTTCTTGCGCCCTGTCTAGATAGGCAGGGTCCACCGTCTGCGCCATGTTCATCGTGAGACTCTCTTCAAGCGTGTAGCCGGTGATTCGTTCCCCAGCCTTGTTGGCCGCGGTGTAGTTGCCTTTCAAATCGTGCTCATAAATCAGATCTCGGGCGTTCTCGACCAGATCGCGATAGCGCTCCTCACTTTTCCTCAGTTGGTCCTCCGCCAGCTTGCGCTCCGTAATGGCTACCATGACCCCCCGCATATGAGGGTGCTCTTGATCCATCACGTCGACTGTGACCGTGTCGCGCAGCCAGACCACCCGACCATCGGCCGCAATCATTCGATAATCGAGTTCATGATCAGCCCCCTTGGTGATGGCCTGGCGGTAGAATTCAAGGGCCGCTGTGCGGTCATCCGAGTGCAGATGTTCCGTCCAGAAATTCGGTTCGCTGAGCCATTGATCTACCGAGTAACCAAGCAACCGTTCGCACTGGTTGCTTACGAAGGTAAAGTTGGAGTTCCGCACATCCCGCTCCCAAACAACGCCGTCAATTGATTGCACCAATGATTCATATTGTTGCCGGGTCTTGCGTTTCTCTTCTTCGATTTCCCTGCGGGCGGTGATGTCCTCGGCGGAACCTTCAAAGTAAAGCGCCTCTCCTTTTTGATTGCGAACTGAGCGCCGGTTCACCGACAGCCAGATTCTTGTACCGTCCTTCCGTCGGGCCTCAAACTCAAAGCCTTCGAGCGTGCCGCGCTCCTCCTGAACCCGACTGGCCTCCTCGCGATCTTCGGGATCAACATAGAGTTGCTGGCCCAGATCGGTAATGGTGGCGATTATTTCGTTGGGTGAGTCGTAACCGAGAATTCGAGCGAGCGCCGGATTGGCAGTAAGAAGCCGGCCATCAGAAGTAGTTTGAAATAATCCTTCAGTAGCGTTCTCGAAAATCGACCGATACTTTTCTTCGGTGGTTAGCACCTGGGTGTAAAGATCAGCGCTTTCCAGAGCCGCGGCCGCCGCGCCGGCCAGAATGCTCAGCGCCTTCATCTGACCCAAAGCGAACGGGCGGCTCTGACTGATGAGATTTAGGTTGAGCACTCCGATTAGTTTGTTGGCCACCACCATCGGTACCGAGATCGAAGAGCGAATAGCCGGACGTGGCCACAGCGCTACGAAACGGTCGTCGTTGACTTCGCCGTTGAGGATCAGTGGCGTGCGTTCTCGCGCGACCCAGCTCGCGATGCTGCGATCGAATGGTATGCGCTCCCCCAGCAGCCGTTCGCGTAGTTCACCCCGCGCGGCGGCGACATAAAACTCCTTCCCATCGCTGGTTGGCAAAAGAACAGAAACTTCGTCGGCGTCAGTTTGCTGTAGGGCGGCCTCAGTCAGCTTACTCATCACAGTATGCGGATCAAGCGTGAAAGAGATCGTTTGACTCAGCTCATGAATCGCCACCGTCTCGCGCAGCTGGAGATTCTCGAGTCGCAGTTGCCGGGTGTTCAGCGCCCTGGTCAATACCGGCATGAGGTTCTGGAGTCGGAAGGGTTTGAGCACATAATCAAATGCGCCCATCTGCATTGCGTCGACCGCGGTCTGAATCGTGCCCTGACCTGTCAAGATAATGCCGATCAAATGAGGATCGATCTCGAGGGCAGCTTTGAGGAGAGTAATGCCATCCATTTCCGGCATCATTAGATCCGTCAGGAGCAGATCAAATTCTCGTTCGCGCAGCTCGGCCAGCGCGTCGCGACCGGAACCACAACCGGTGACTTCATAACCATGCCTCTGAAGTGATTCGGCAAGAATGATTCTCAACTCTGGTTCGTCATCGACAACCAATATTTTCCCTACTGGTGTGATTAGCCGGCCAGCCGTTGCCATCTTTTCTTTTTCTTCAAGTTCCAGCATTTGGTCGTTCACGCTGCTACCTCGACACCCTCAGTGGCGGGTATGTGGATGCGCACGGTCGCACCCCTCCCGGGGCCCGTTTCTATCGCGATCGTTCCGCGGTGCTCTTCAACTGTGCGGCGGCAGATAGCCAAACCTAATCCGGTACCTCTGCCTTCCGGCTTGGTGGTGAAAAACGGCTCCCAAAGCTTTTGCAAGTCGCCCGTCTGAACTCCGGTGCCCGTGTCTGAGAACTCAAGCACCACCGCGGTTTGACCGCCGGACATGATTCCCCCCCGGCTTCGGACAGTCAGGGTCCCGCCATTGGGCATTGCGTCGCTGGCGTTAGTGATCAAGTTTAAGAACACCTGGCGCAGTTGTTGGCGGTCTGCCTGGACGGTCGGAAGAACCCTCGCAAAATCCTTCACGATATCGATCTTGTGACTGCGCAAGTGATACTGGATAAAGTCGAGCGAGTTGGTTATCTCCTCGCGAAGATCCACAGTGGAGATTTGTTGATGGCTGCGGCGGCTAAAGAGTAGTAAGTTACTCACCAGCGTCGCCATGCGCTCAACTTCCTGTTCAATCACGTCCACCGCCCGGCGTTTGGGGTCGTCACCGGGCAGTTGCTCAAGGAGAGACTCGGCGTGCAGAGCGAGGGTCGCCAGGGGATTGTTCAGTTCATGCGCGACGCTTGCAGCTAACTCCCCCATTGTGGCCAGTTTCGAGGCCTGCCAAAGTTGCTGGGTCATACTCGCCAGCTCTTCGCCCTTTTCGTGCAGCTCTTTAAGGGCGAGTTCCAAGCTCTGGTTGGCCTGCTTGAGGGCGGTCTCGGCTTGCTTGCGGTCGCTGATATCTCGGATGTTGCACTGTAGTACCCGTCTCTCCCCGACCAGATAACTGTTGCTGACGAACTCAACCGCTCTAACTTCACCGTCCGACGTTTGCAATGACAGATCATCGTAGCGTGTGTATCCTTGCCTCTGGAGTTCTGAGAATGCCAATCTTGATGCCTCCACATCTGTGAAGAGACCAATCTCCCAAAGTTCCTTCCCGACGAGCTCTTCCTTTGAGTAACGCAGCATCTCAACCAGGTAGGGATTCACATCAACGATTCTGCCGGAATCTCCGTCCAGAATGAGAATGCCGTCCTTGGCGCTTTCAAAGAGACGGCGATAACGAAGCTCAGAAGTGTGCTGCGCAGATTGGGCCAACTTCCAAGCGGTGATGTCGCGACCGATTGTGGAGGCTCCGATTAGCCGACCCGAGCTGTCTTTGATCGGAGAGATGGTTAAGGACACATCGATTCTCTTTCCAGATTTCGTGATGCGCTCGGTTTCGTAACTGTCCAGCGAGCCCCCTCGTACGAGTGTTTCGAGAACAGTTGGAATTTCATTTTGGCGGTCCAGCGGTATCATCATAGAAATCGATTGTCCTACAGCCTCTGCCGCAGCATATCCGTAGAGCTCCTGCGCGCCATCGTTCCAACTGGTAATGACGCCATCCAGATTCTTTCCGATTATGGAATCTTTCGACGATTCAATAATTGCGGCCAGTTTCGAGGCTGCTTCCTCTCCCAGTTTATGTTCCAAAACCTTGGCTTCAAGCTCGCGCTGCGAATCTGCCACCTTAGCAACCATCGCATTGAATGCGTTTGCGAGAGCACCGAGCTCATCGTCTTGGCGAATATCGACCACGCGCGAATAGTTTCCGACGCTTATTGCCGCGGCGGCCTCTGTGAGTGAGCGAAGGGGTCTCGTGATGCTTCGACTTAAGGCAATCGCTCCGGCCACACCAAACGCAAGCAAGACCAGACCGATAGCCGTGATGCGTTTGAGAAACCGGCTTGCTTGCGTCAGAATCACAGAGTCGGGAAATTCAACCACAATGAACCAGGGAGTACCTATGATCGGTCGTCCGAGGGCCATAACGGAATTTCCGTCTCGAGCGTAGTGGATAGCCTGGAGGGTTGATTGCAAGCCGGGCGGGGGTTTGGCAGCAACTTTTTCCGTGTCGGTCCACACGTCACCTTGCAGGTTGCCGAAATATAAGGTTGCGTTGCTGCCGAGCAAATCGGTCAACTCTTTACGCGCCTCGGGAGTGGCCGACAAGCGTCGCCACCTAACCAGATACCCAATCGGCTTGCCAGCGTCACTCTTTACCGCGGCTACGACAGGATAAGCGACAACGTTTCTGAGTATGCGAATCGCCCCGGCGGTCTTGAATGGTTCAGAGGCGGATTGTTCGAATTCAAACCCAAGATCGGCGGGCTGTGGAGAAGTGCCATCGGGCCATGCCAGAGCGAGGGTGTGGTTTGCGTCCCACAACTCCACTTGCAAGCCATTTGGATCTTGCGGCGCAACGAATTGTTGAAGAATTGCAGCGGCTTCCGGCCGCGCTGCAGCAGGCGAAGAGCCCAGAAGGTCCCTTATCGCGGGGTCGTTTGCCGAGGTTAAGGTCTTGTTCGTGACGTTGACGACCGACTGTTGCGAGATACTTGCGAGTTGCTGAGTGACATTGAGCAACCGCTCGCGCCCGATTTCCAGTGCTGATTCCTTTACTCCACGATAAGCAGCCCACGAGCAGGCCACAATAACGGCCAGCAACAAGGCCCCTATCAGCAGCGGCAGCCGGTGCTTGATCGAAAGATTCGACGGTGAAATGCGGGGCGGCGACATAAATGTCTACTAAGCTCCGAAGTTTGCTGCTTCATGCTCGGGCGCTTCATACTTAGCGATGGTCCACTGTTTGGAATGAAAAGGGTCGGATCTTAGTAGCTTCAGTCACCGAGGGGTATTTCCGAGTTCTTCACTCAACGGACGCAGCGGAATCTCAATCACCCACCAATACCGTGGTCGACAGCCCCTGGTGGTTTAGGTTAACGCGAAGCCGGCGGCCCAACTGCTGGAATAGTCTTATTCAGACACCTTGAGAAATACTTGAGTTTCTAAGACGAGGTCTCTGGCAGAGGAATGACTGGTGAAATTGGAAGAAGGACGCCTCTCTCGCCCCAAAGACGGCGTCCTTCTTCACGCGCACGTGCAGCCCTAAGGAGCACACGCGATCTCGTTAAGCTTTTACAGCACTCTTCCCATCCAGCAATGCTTAGCCATCGGTCATATCGGTCTCGCCGGCCCAGGCATGAGAACGCCTCTCGCCTTCGGAAGCGCATTGGGGACGCTGTCCATAAAAGAAATTTGATTTCCGGAGGAAGCGGATTGGTTGAGACGCGGTTTGGGGATCGCGAACAGTAAAGCGACAAATCCGTAGCGTTGACCTTACGCTCGATCACTGCAGCCCGCAATCGGGGAAAGCCTTAGCTACACGTACGAATTACCCTATATAAAGAACGGCACCGAAAGGTTGAGAGCTATCCGTCGAGTTTGACTATTCCAGTGCGGATGGCATACCGAACCAGTCCTGCTACATCGTGAATTCCCAGTCGCTCCATCAACTGAGCTCGATGAGTCTCGACGGTCTTTACGCTAATTCCCAAAGTTCCTGCGATATCTTTAGTGGAATATCCTTCAGAGATAAGAGTCAAAACTTCTCGTTGGCGTGGTGTGAGTTCTATTGGCGTTGCTCTGCCGGGAGAACCGCCTCTTTCCGACTCCTCCGAGGCAATTTGGGCAATGACTGGTGAAATATATTGCTTTCCGCGGACAACGTGATCAATGGCCAGCTCTAGTTCTGCGCTGGCGGCGCTTTTGGGTAGGTAACCTGACGCGCCCGAGCGAAGTGCCCTAAGAGCATACTCCTCGGTATCATGTACTGACAAAACGACAATTTTAACGTCAGGAAATCTCTCGGTTGTTTCCTGCAAGACCTCAAACCCATTCAGTCCGGGCATCTGCAGATCTAACAACACAACATCAGGCGCGAGCTCATGAATCAACTCCAGGGTTTGACGGCCGTCGACTGCTTCGCCGACAACTTCAATGCTTCCGACCCGTTCGAGAAGCGCACTAATTCCCGCACGGATAAGCGTATGGTCATCTGCCAGCAGCACACGGATTGGTTTCACGTAGCGTTAACACCTTTGCTGCGGCGAGGGCGCAAAGTCTAAAAACAGGCTGGAAGAGCGAACATTATTGATAGGAGATCTCAAGATGCTCGATTCCTTCAGCTTGTATGGTCATTAAAAACAGTTGAGATCTAATAGTTAAATCACTGATCGTAATGCTTTTTCGCTAAACCTCGAGCGTGGAGACGTCGGAGGACTATCCCAGAAACCATTGAAGCGGGCAATCAGGGAATACCTGAAAACCCTTAGGGTTCCTCGATTGTCTCAGCGACGCCTTTACGACTCCACCAAACCGATTCTGAGGGCGTGCCGCACGAGACTTGCGATATCCTGCACGCCCAGACGTTTCATTAACTGCATGCGATGGGATTCCACGGTCTTCACGCTTACCTTCAGTAACAAGGCGATCTGTTTCGTGGTTTTGCCTTCAGCTATCATTTGCAAGACTTCGCGTTGACGCGTCGTTAAACTGTCGGCAAGGTCACCCTCATGACTAGTTCGCCGAATGTACTCTTTGATAACCGGACCTGATACGCCGGGACTAAGATACGTTTCGCCTTGCGCGACTGACTTGATAGCGAGTTCCAATTCTGCCAATGAACCGCCCTTCACCAGATATCCTGCGGCGCCCGCCTGTAACGCTTGCCATACGTGTTCTTCATCGGCGTGCATCGACAGAATGATGCAGCGCACTCTCGGGTTATCTTTTGCTAACTGCCTAACTGCTTCCAACCCGTTGAGCTCAGGCATGGCTATATCCATCAAGACGACATCAGGTTGACGTTGCCTGACCAGCCGTAAGGCCTCGCGTCCATTACTTGCTTCGTCGACTACCTCCATGCTCGGTTGTTTGTCCAGCAGCGCGCGAATTCCTGCACGGACCAAACCATGATCGTCGGCGATCAATACTCGTATTCG